>ERZ791907.111-NODE-111-length-106326-cov-14.375013_pt1 | contig 106326 bp, 85 predicted proteins | sample MGYA00510145_ERZ791907 | MGnify/ENA primary metagenome ERZ791907 (study PRJEB30046, sample SAMN00792089) | human gut metagenome | study: EMG produced TPA metagenomics assembly of the A metagenome-wide association study of gut microbiota in type 2... | reverse complement strand
AAAATCGAGCTGACCGCATACGATGACCTTTTTCAGACGGACGAAAGCCGTGAGGAAGCAAAGCTAAGCAAGATACGGGATATTCCCATATCGGAGATTGACGAGTTTCCAGACCACCCGTTTAAGGTTTTGATGGACGAAGATATGGAACAACTTGTTGAGAGTATCAAGCGAAACGGTGTAATGACCCCTGCGACAGTTCGCTTAAAAGAGGACGGACGGTATGAGCTTATCAGTGGTCACAGGCGAAAAAAGGCTTGTGAACTTGCAGGACTTGAAACGCTGAAATGCGAGGTCAAAGAGCTTACCCGTGATGAAGCCATTATTGTTATGGTGGAAAGTAATCTCCAACGCTCTGTTATTTTGCCGAGTGAGAAAGCGTTTGCGTATAAAATGCGGTTGGAAGCTATGAAACGACAGGCAGGCAGACCCCCAAAAGAAAATGCGTCGCCATTGGCGACTAATTTATCAAAAGGGCGTTCTGATGAGGAATTAGGAGAACTTGTTGGAGAAAGCAAAGACCAGATACGCCGCTATATCCGTCTAACGGAGCTTGTTCCCGAAATCCTGCAAATGGTAGATGAAAGGCAGATTGCTTTTCGTCCTGCGGTTGAGGTTTCTTATCTGACCGAGGAACAGCAATACACCCTGCTTGAAGCAATGGAGTACAACGATGCTACCCCGTCATTGGCACAGGCTATCAAAATGAAGAAGTATAACCAAGATGGCAAGCTCAATTCCGAGGTTATCCAGTCCATTATGGAGGAAGAAAAGCCCAATCAGAAGGAAAAACCTGCTTTCCGTGACGAGAGGATAACCAAGCTCATTCCAAAGACTGTTCCCAGAGGGCAGGAAACGGATTTTGTTGTCAAGGCGTTGGAGTTTTATAACCGACACTTGCAGCGGAACAAGGCTCACGAGAGATAGCCACACACCGAGGGCGAGGTCTGCCCATTTGAGTGGATAGCCATTATTTTGGATTCCCCCTCTCCACACCTCACCCCCTAACTACTGCCAGTAACTATCCGAGAAAAGAAATACTTTAAGCTGTCCATAACGGGCAGCTTTTTTCGGTCAGTAAGGCAAAATATTCAATCCAAATTACAGGAGGTAACTATGAAAATCCCTAAATTGTTCAAAAAGGCTGCGGCTTTTGTAATGGCTGCGGTCACGGCATTATCCATAATGCCTGCGACGGCGTTTGCTGCGGGTGACATCGGGACGATTTCCTTTTCCCACACCTATGACAGCAACGGTAATGCGATGAGGTACAATTCCAGTGCGAATATCGGCGGCTATACCGCAGGCGGAACGGGAAATTATAAGTACCGTATGTTTGTGGACGGTGAGAATGCGTTTTGTATTCAGCCGGGAGTACCGCTGAAAACAGGAAACACCTTGAAAAAGGCTTCCTCTGATACTTGGAACGCCCTTTCAGCCAACCAGAAAAAGGCGGTTGGGCTTGCCCTGCTCTATGGGTATCAGGGCAACCGAAATAATCTGTCGGGAAGTGATGATGAAAAATGGCTTGCCACGCAGACCCTTGTATGGGAGTTTGTCACAGGTTGCCGTGAAGCCACAGGTTCATATAACCAGACAAGCACCACCGTTTACAGCCTGCACTTCGGTTCAAATTATGCCAACAGCGGAGCAAGGGCAGTGTATGACCAGATTGTTGCGATGCTGCGTGAGCATAACACCATTCCGAGCTTTATGTCGGGTGGTAAGAATGACATCACAAAGGAGCTTGCCTACAAGGACGGAAAGTACAGCATCACATTGAATGACAGCAACGGCGTGCTTTCTGATTACAGCTTTTTAAGCTCTGACAGTAATGTGAGTGTATCGAAGTCTGGAAATAAGCTGACAATCAGCTCCACTGTAGCTATCAGCGGTTCTGTCCGCATTACGGCAAAGAGGAACAATGTGCCGACTGTCAGCAGCAGTGCAAAGCTCATTGCCTATGGCGACCCGAACTTGCAGGATTTGGTAACAGGTGTGGAGAATGCTGATACCGTGTCTGCATATATCAATATCGAAACGCCGACAGGCACGATTGCCCTCAAAAAGACTTCTGAGGACGGAGTTGTGGAGGGCATCTCTTTTACAATCAAAGGTGATAACTTCAATAAAACAGTTAAGACAGGAAAGGACGGCTCTGTCTCCGTGGAGGGATTATTCCCTGGCACTTATACGGTCACAGAACAGTCTATTGACCGTTATGAGCCGCAGAAAACCCAGACCGTCACACTTATCGGAGGAAAAACCTCTACTGTGACCTTCAGCAATACTTTGAAGCGTGGCAGTCTGGAAATCGTCAAGACTTCCGAGGACAATCTGGTGGAGGAAATGAAATTCCACCTTTATGGCACATCTTTAAGCGGCTTGCCTGTTGACGAGTATGCCGTGACTGATAAAAATGGACTGGCTAAGTTTGAAAATGTCCTTATCAGTGGCGATACCCCGTATGTGGTTGAGGAAGTGGATACCGCAGTCCGCTATGTCGTTCCTGCTTCCCAGACAGCTCCGATTGAATGGAACAAGGTCACAAAACGCAGCTTTGACAATGTGTTGAAGAAATTCCAAGTGACTGTGACAAAGACCGATGCAGAAACAGGTTCTCCGCAGGGCAATGCTTCCCTTGCAGGTGCGGTTTACGGCATCTATAAAGGTGAGGAACTGATTGACACCTACACGACTGATGAAAACGGTCAGTTTACGACCAAGTATTATATCTGTGATAATGATTGGACTGTCCGTGAAATCAGCCCGTCCGAGGGGTATCTTCTGGATACCGCAATACACAAGGTAGGTGCAGAACCAGAGCTATACACGGTAGAGCTGAACAGTACCGCAAACGATGTGAATGAACAGGTCATCAAAGGCAATATCGCACTCATCAAGCATACGGATAACGGGGAAACCCAGATTGAAACACCCGAAGAAGGTGCGGTATTTGAAGTGTTCCTCAAATCCGCAGGCAGCTATGAAAATGCAAAGGAAACCGAGCGTGATGTGCTGACATGTGACGAGAACGGTTTTGCCCAGACAAAGGATATGCCGTATGGCATTTATACCGTCCGCCAGACCTCTGGTTGGGAGGGGCGTGAACTGATGAAAGACTTTGATGTGTTTATCAGCAAGGACGGTCAGACCTACCGCTACCTTATCAACAACGCTAACTTTGAGAGCTATATCAAAATTGTAAAGAAAGATGCAGAAACAGGCAATACAATCCCGTATGCAGGTGCAGGCTTCCAGATTTACGACCCGAATGGAAATCTTGTGACTATGACTTTCACTTATCCCGAAGTGACGACCATTGACACCTTCTATACTACGGCAGACGGCGACCTTATCACACCGCAGACATTGGAATACGGCAAAGGCTATTCCCTTGTGGAAGTACAAGCCCCGTATGGGTATGTCTTAAATTCCGAGCCTGTTTATTTTGATGTGGTGCAGGAAAATTCCGAGGAAGAAAGCGGCATTACCGTTATTGAGGTAGTACGCTCCAATATGGCACAGAAAGGTACAATTACAGTAGAAAAGTCTGGCGAAGTATTCAGCTCCGTGGCAGGCGATAAGGGATTGTATCAGCCGATTTTCTCTGTCAGCGGTCTTGAGGGTGCAGTCTATGAGATTACCGCAGCCGAGGATATTGTCACTCTGGACGGAACGGTCAGAGCAAACAAGGGCGAGGTTGTGGACACCGTTACAACAGGAAAGGACGGTACAGCAAAATCCAAAGAACTGTATCTTGGAAAATATGCGGTTAAGGAAATCACAGCTCCGTATGGAATGGTGCTGAATGAGGAAGTCCATTCTGTTGAGCTTGTGTATGCAGGACAGAATGTTGATGTAACGGAAACGGCTACTTCTTTCTATAATGAAAGACAGCGTGTTGAAATCGACCTCATCAAGAGCCTTGCTATTGATGATGCCTACGGCATTGGCAAGAACGGGGAAATCTTTGATGTGACCTTTGGCTTGTATGCGGCAGAGGAACTCACAGCCGCAGATGGAAAGACCATTCCTGCGGACGGTCTGATTGAGGTCATTTCCCTTGATGAAAGCGGTCACGGGAAAGCAATCAGCGACCTGCCGATGGGCAGCTATTATGTGCAGGAAATCTCGACCAATTCCGCATATATTGTCAGCGATGTAAAATACCCTGTTATTTTTGAATACGCAGGACAGGATACCGAAATTGTCCGCATCACAGCCAATGAGGGCGAAGCTATCACAAATGACATTATTTACGGCTCTGTAAGCGGTAAGAAATCTGATGAGGATGGAAAGGCTCTGGGAGGTGCAGTTATCGGTATCTTTAAGACAGGAACTACCGAGTTTACAAAGGAAAATGCGATTGCAGCTACCACATCAAAAGATGATGGTAGTTTTTCTTTTGCCAAAGTGCCGTATGGAACTTGGATAATCCGTGAAATCGAAAGCCCGAAGGGATATGCACTCTCCGAGGAAGAAGTCGCCGTAACAATCGGCAAGGTGGACGAAGTTGTGGAAATCGAACTTGTCAACTACTTCATTAAGGGCAATATCGCTTTGACAAAGGTTGATGAGGATTATCCCTACAACAAGCTGTCTGGTGCGGTATTTGAGGTTTACTCCGATACCAATGGCGATGGGAAACTGGATAATGACGATACGCTGCTTGGCGAAATGAAAGAACTTGACGGCGGCGTTTATCAGATGAGTGAACTCCGCTACGGCAAATATCTGGTAAAGGAAACCAAAGCTCCGACAGGCTTTGTGTTGGATGAAGATGTTTATGCCGTATCCATCGAGGAGAACGGAAAGACCTACACCGTGGAAAACAAGGCGGGTGTTGGCTTTATCAATGCAGCACAGAAAGGCTCTCTAAAAATCGTAAAGACTTCCTCTGACGGTAAGGTGGAGGGCTTCTCTTTCCGTGTGACAGGCGTGGACTATGACCAGACCTTTAAGACAGATAAGAACGGGGAAATCGTGATTGAGGGCTTGCGGATTGGCGACTATACCGTATCCGAAGTAAGCGACAAGGCTTCCGCAGGATATATCCTGCCTGCCGATAAACAGGCAACGGTCAAGGCGGACGCTACGGCTATCGTGCAGATGCACAATGAGTTCAGGGATACCCCGAAAACAGGTGATGACTTCAATTTGGGCTTATGGGTAAGCCTTGCAGCTCTGTCTGTTGTCGGTGCGGGCGTTCTCGGATTTGTCGGCTATAAGAACAGAAAGAAGAAAAAGGAGGACTAATTGATGGACGCTAAAACCATTATCGCAATCGTGCTTGTCGTGTTCATTGTGGGTGCGGCGGTATGGCTGAATATCCGTAACAGAAAGAATAAGTAAGTGGTTTGGGCGGCTGAAAGATGCCGCCCTTTCCTTTATGGAGGTAACAATGAAAAACCTTAAAACCATTGAAAAGAAAGTCAAGGCTGTTCTGGAAAAGAATGAAGATGCCAGAAATGACGATATGGTGCTGTATCTTGCACTTTGTAATGTCTGTCTGAAGGATGCAGGGGCAATGCCGCTTGCAGAGATAATGACGCAGCACAAATATCTCGGTCTGCCGAGCTTTGAGAGTGTCAGCAGGACACGCCGCAAGCTGCAGGCACAGCATCCAGAGCTTGCAGGGAGTCACCCTGTGCAAAAATTGAGAGCCACGGGCGAAAAAGCCTATCGGCGTTATGCCAAAGAATAGAGAGGTGCTTATGGACGAAGAAAAACGCTCCAATCAGAACTATGAAATCATCGAGAGCTGTACTATCGGGAGTACAGAGCTTGTCATCGGTCACAATCCCAACGCACCCAATCCTTATGTGTGTTGGTACTGCAAGGGCGGCTCAAATTATTTCTGGGGTTATTACACGAATGAGCTTGTTGCTGCACGGCAAAAGCTGAATGAACGATACCAGTCAGAGTGCCGTATGCCCTATAATCAGCCTGCCCAGAAGCAGAAAAACGGTGATGACCGTGAGCGATAAAATAAAATATGACTGCACGACCTGTCCTTATCCCCGATATAAGGACGGGTCAGTTATTTTCTGCGATGTCTGTATCCGCAAGATTTTAGACGAGCAGAAAGAGAAAAAGGAAAGAAAGGAGCAGCCGAATGAGTAAAGAAATAAAGACAAGACCTTTGACCCCGACAGAACAGAAATACACCTATGCCCAGAGTATGCAGCTTGAGGGGCAAACAGGTACTATCGGGCATCTGCGTGGTGACTTTGCCACGACGGGCTATGGATTTTACACTACTTGGTTTGATACCAGACCACAATGGAAATCTGATGAATTTAAGGCAGACCTTGATACGGTCATCAATGCTTTACGGGAGGATAAAGGGCTTTTGCACAACCGCTATGATATGAGTGCGTTTGCAAGGCATTTTCCCGAAAGTGCGATAAAGGGCAACTATTGTACTGAGTACGGTTTCCGTGTGGATACGGAGAAACACGCTTTTTTGCTTCGGTGCAATCCCACCAAAGGCGACTATAATTTTTACTGCTATTGCTATGTGAAGGAATGGCTTGATAGTCATATCCAGAAAGCAGAACAAGGTATCCGCTTTATAGACCCTCAATACAAAGAACTGTTCCGTATCCCAGACGGCGGAAATGTCATTGTTACGACCTCTTGGGGAGAGAAACGGGAGTATCCCTGCCGCTTCATTGATGAATACCATGCCGAAGTCGGCAGCAATCTGTACCACATCTGCGAGTTTGCCGAGCGTATGCAGAAAAACGGGGCGACCTATGAGCCGAAACCTGCGGAACAAACGCCGCAAAAAACACCGAAGCACAAGGATTTAGAACGATAAGGAGGATTTAGAATATGGCTGTTAATCAGAAAGCCGTCAAGGTCTTGAATAAGGTCTTGGAAGCAGGCTTTACCGATGAAAAAGCAATTGCCGCTATGACTATGGACGATATTCTTTCTATGCAGGGCATCACGGTTGCGGATATTACCCTCATCAATGACCTGCAAAAGAGCATTAAATCGAACAAGGTCATTTCTTTTCTTGGCGGTGGTGCGGAGTGAGTAAACAGAAATATTTGAAACAGAAACGATAAGGAGGTGTAGGTTGAATGGCTGCGAAGTATCAGCTAATCACAGAACTGTATCGGCGTACAGGCGTTGCGGTTGCAAAAAATCCGCAGGCGTGGCAGGGCTTTCTGTCCTCTGCCTGCCGCAACTATAAATGCCGTTTTGACGAACAGCTTTTAATATACGCCCAACGCCCCGATGCTGTCGCCGTTGCGAAGCTCGAAACTTGGAACAGGCAGTTCAAGCGTTGGGTCAATAAGGACAGCAAGGGTATTGCCGTATTTGACCCGAAAGGTCGCAGAAATACGCTGAAATACTATTTTGATGTGTCCGACACCCACGAGGGCTATTATGGCAGCCGCCCTGTTCCGATATGGCAGATGGATGAGCGATACGAGCAGGCTGTTATGGAAAGACTCTCGGACAGGTTTGGAGATGTGGAAAGCACTGACCTTGCTTCTGCCTTAATGGAAACGGCAAAGAACGCCGTGGAGGACAATCTGCAAGACTATTTTTCTCAGTTAAAGGACTGCACGAAAGACAGCTTTTTGGAAGAGCTGGACGACTTTAATATAGAAGTCATTTACAGGCGGCTGGCAGCAAACAGCGTTGCTTTTATGCTGATCAGCCGCTGCGGTCTGGATACAAATGAGTTTTTTGACCGAGATGATTTTGCGGATATTGTAAATTTCAATACCCCTGCAACGATAAACGCCATCGGCATTGCCACGAGCGATATTGCGGAAATGGCGTTACGGGAAATCTCACAGTCTATCCGAAATGTGCAAATGGCGGAAAAAGACCAGAATCGCACCTTTGCACAAAGAACGCAGGCTCAGTATGATAAAGGCAGACAACAACCCGAAAGGAGCGAATACAATGAGCGAAATCACTTACAGCAGACAGGGGGATTATCTTATTCCCGACCTAACATTACCGACAGAGCCAGAGCTTCCGCTTGGCAGGTACGCTTTGATGCACAGGGATTATCTGGAGAAGCACAAGCGAGTGACCTATCTCAATCTGCTGACATCGGGCAGGCTGAACGGGCATCTGCACGAGGTAGAGCAGACAGCACTCCAGAGGTTGGAGCTTCTGACGAAGCAGCTCTCAGCCGAGCAGGGCGTGACAGAGGAACTGAAAGAGAAAGCACCGATGCAGTGGGTCGGACTGATGAACAACATCCGCAGCCAAGCGGAGGAAGTGATACTGACCGAACTGATTTACAAGTAAGCGTTGCCAAAGAGGATGAGGTTAGGGTCAATCTTCCAACCGTAGATGAACAAATCGAAATGATAGCAAAAGCAGAGGACGAAAAAGCCTCTGCTTTTGCTATTTCCAAAAAAGATATTGACTCCGTACTTCAAAAAGGCAGTGGCGTTGCGGACGGAAAATACCGCATCTACCGACAATTCCAAAAGGGCGAGGACAGACAGAAAAATATTGAGTTCCTTAAAAATGAGTATGGAACGGGCGGCGGTACGCACATCTTCCCCGATGGTTTCAGCGGTCACTCTTGGCATGACAGCAAAGGTCTTGCCATTGACCGAAACGGCACTTATACCAATCACGACCTTGTGTTGAAATGGTCACAGGTTGAAAAGCGTCTGCGTGAGCTGATTAAGGATAACCGCTATCTCAATCCAAAAGAAAAAGACCATTATGCCGATTATCTGGAGAGCGTGTCAGCTCCCCAATATGAGGTTGACACCCAGAGGAAAATAGCAAGGCAGCGTTTTATCGACGCCCACCGTGACCTGCCGCCTGCCGACAAACGGGATACCCTTGCTTTGCGGCTATCTGACTTTATCTGTGACTTGGACAGGTACGAAAAAGACTTGTTATCTGTTGTGGGACGAAGCGACCTTGCTGATATTACCGCTGAGCAAATGGAACAGCAACTGTCCGACCCCTCAACTGTTCAACAGCTCATAGACTTTCTTGCACAGGTACAATGGAAAACGACCTCAGTTTTCAGCCGCAGTAATGGGTGGAAGTTTACCGAGGAATTAAGGGAGCTGCACCCACTCCGCTACCTCTACAATGAGGGCGATGTGGTGTATATCGGTGCGGATAAATATGAGATTGCAACACTTACCGAGGAAAAGGTCTATCTGCAAAATGCCGAGTTCCCTATCTTGGGGCAGGAATACAGCCGAGCCGACTTTGAAGAAAAGCTAACGGAAAATCTTGCAAATGACCATCTGAAAGTGGTCGTAACCGAGAAACAGAGGACAGAAACACCGTCCGAGAAAAAGCAGGACGGAATACAGTTTTCTATCGGTTTTTCCGAACACCCTGCCTTTTATGACAGACAGCTTAATGACCGCTATACGGATTTGAGCTTTGCTCTGGGTAATAAGCTGCTTGGTATTTTGGACGAGAAACAGCACCGTGAGCGTGAGGGCGATAAAAATATCGGGTGGTATCACAAGACAGATTTTGTTATCAAGGCTGTTATCGGCGGCGAGGAATTTAACTATGAGGGGCGGTTTGATATTGGCGATGGTGAGGGCGATTTAATTGCCCACATTAAGAATTTTTACGATTATGCCTTATCGCCAAAGGGCGAACAGCTATATGGAGATGACCGAGAAAGCCTGCTCCGTGGCAGAGATGAGTTTATCCCATTCTTGGAACAGCACACCGAGCTGACCCAAGAGGACGAGAAGCTCCTTGATGAGATTATGGCTACCGAAAGTGATTGGTACAGGACAGCCGAGGAAGCCGAAGAAAAACCACAGGCGTATGCCGATATAATGAATGGCTCAGAAGCTCCTGCCATTGAAATGGAGCAATCCGCAGACGACCTCATAGGCAGGGAAATCATCATAGATAACCGCAAATATCTCATTGAGAACATTGGCAAAATCAGCGGCGATGTGTCCCTGCGTGACATCACATTCCAGAACAATGTGGGCTTTCCGATAAACCGAGTGGAGAAAATCGGCTATATCCAAAAGCTATTGGAACAGGAAAAAACCGAATTACCACCCGAAGAAAAAACGGAAACTCCTGCCGTTCTTGTTACTGACCGTCATAATTTCCGTATTACCGATGACGCCATCGGTGTCGGCGGAGCAAAAGAAAAGTTCCGTAACAATATGGCGGCAATCAACCTGCTGCACGAGCTTGAAATCGAAAACCGCCTTGCCACACCCGAAGAACAGGAAGTCCTATCTCGGTATGTCGGTTGGGGCGGTCTTTCTATGGCATTTGATGAACACAATGCGGCGTGGGCGGAGGAATTTAAGGAGCTATATGCCAGCCTTTCCCCAGAGGAATACCGTGCCGCTATGGAGTCAACGCTGACCGCTTTTTATACGCCGCCTGTTGTTATCAAGGCGATGTATGACGCACTTGACCGCCTGGGCTTTTCACAGGGTAATATCTTGGAGCCGTCCTGCGGTACAGGCAATTTCTTTGGTCTGCTTCCCGAAAGTATGCAAAACAGCAAGCTCCACGGCGTGGAAATCGACTCTCTCACAGGCAGGATTGCAAAGCAGCTCTACCAAAAAGCGAACATTGCCATTGAGGGCTTTGAGAAAACAAATCTCCCAGACGACCATTTTGATGTAGTCCTCGGCAATGTGCCTTTTGGGGAGATAAGGGTCAATGACAGCCGATACAACGCCCAGAAATTCCTCATACACGACTACTTTTTTGCAAAGGCTCTGGATAAAGTTCGTGCCGGCGGCGTTGTGATGTTCATTACCTCAAAGGGTACGATGGATAAAGCAAGTCCAGAGGTACGCAAGTATATTGCCCAGAGAGCCGAGCTTTTAGGTGCTATCCGTCTGCCAAACAACACCTTTAAGGCAAACGCAGGCACGGAGGTCACGAGCGATATTCTTATCCTGCAAAAGCGTGACCGAGTGATGGATATAGAGCCAGACTGGGTACACCTTGATACGGACGAAAACGGTGTTACGATGAACAGATATTTTGTCGAACACCCCGAAATGGTGTTGGGCGAGATAAAGATGGAAAGCACACGCTTTGGTACTTTTGAGCCTGTCTGTAAAGCCCGTAAGGATATACCGCTTTCCGAGCTTCTGTCCAATGCAGTTCAGAGGATAAACGGAGAAATCCCAGAGCTTGATAATGGGGTTGATGAAATCTCCGATGAGCAGGAGCTTTCCGTTCCTGCTGACCCGAATGTGCGTAACTTCTCTTTTACTCTGGTGGACGGCAGGGTTTACTTCCGAGAGAATGACCGTATGCACCCTGCTTCTGTGTCGATGACCGCAGAAAACCGTATTAAGGGACTTATCCAAATCCGTGACTGTGTGCGTAAGCTCATAGAGTATCAGACCGAGGATTACCCAGAGGAAATGATATGCACCGAGCAGGAAAACCTCAACCGTCTGTATGATGTTTATACCGCAAAATACGGTCTAATCAACAGCCGAGGAAACTATCTTGCTTTTGCTTCAGATGAGAGCTACTTCCTTTTATGTTCTCTGGAGGTGCTTGATGATGAGGGCAACTTCAAACGGAAGGCAGATATGTTCACGAAGCGGACTATCAAACCCCACCGAGAAGTAACTTCGGTTGAAACTGCAAGCGAAGCCCTCGCCCTCTCTATCGGGGAGAAAGCCCGTGTTGATTTGCCTTATATGGAGCAGCTCACAGGCAAAACGCAGGCTGAGCTTGTGCAGGATTTACAAGGTGTTATCTTCAAAGTACCGAACTGTGAGCCTGTTTCCTATGTAGCCGCAGACGAGTATCTGTCAGGAAATGTCCGACACAAGCTGACGGTTGCGGATCTTGCTGCGAAGAATGATCCAGAGCTTGCAGTTAATGTGGAAGCCTTGGAAAAGGTCATTCCCAAAGACCTCTCGGCGGCGGAAATCTCTGTCCGTCTGGGTGCAACTTGGATACCGCAGGAAGATATACAGCGGTTTGTGATGGAGCTTTTAACTCCGTCAAGTTATGCCGCAGGCAGATTAAAGGTACGATACACCCCGATAAACAGAGACTGGTTCATAGAGAATAAAAGCTCCGATATGGGGAATGTAAAGGCGGACAGCACCTATGGTACGAAAAGAGCTTCCGCCTATCGCATTATTGAGGACACCTTAAATCTGCGTGATACCCGTATCTTTGATTATGTGTATGACGAACACGGCAATAAAAAAGCGGTGTTCAATGCAAAGGAAACTACGGCGGCACAGGCGAAGCAGGAAGTCATCAAGCAGGCATTTCAGGATTGGATATGGAAAGACCCAGAACGGCGAAACCGTCTTGTCCGTTATTACAACGACACTTTTAACTCTGTGCGACCCCGTGAATATGACGGAAGCCATATCACTTTCGGAGGTATCAGTCCAGAAATCACACTAAGACCACATCAAGTCAACGCCATCGCCCATATCCTTTATGGCGGCAATACGCTCCTTGCCCATAAGGTGGGAGCAGGCAAAACCTTTGAAATGGTAGCCGCCGCACAGGAAAGCAAACGGCTCGGCTTATGCCAGAAATCCATGTTTGTTGTGCCAAATCATCTTGTCGGTCAGTGGGCTTCCGAGTATCTGCGGCTCTATCCGAGTGCAAATATACTTGTGACAACAAAGCAGGATTTTGAAACGGGAAACCGCAAGAAGTTCTGCGGCAGGATTGCCACAGGCGACTATGACGCAGTCATTATCGGGCATTCGCAGTTTGAAAAAATCCCGATGAGCATAGAACGCCAGAGGGAGCAGTTGGAAAAGCAGCTTGATGATATTGAGCGTGGCATTGACGATGTGCAGGCATCCAAAGGCGAGCAGTTCACGGTCAAACAGCTAATGAAAACCCGAAAGGCAATCAAGACGAAGCTCGAAAAGCTTAACGACACCAAGCGTAAGGATACGGTTATCGACTTTGAACAGCTCGGCGTTGACAGGCTTTTCATTGATGAGAGCCATTTTTATAAGAATTGTGCGAAACGTTGTGCATAAGTCGTAGCAGACAGCTATGACGAAAAGCACCATGCGATAGCACTTGATATATCAAGAAAATATCGTAGAGAACTCAAATCTCAAATTCAGAGGCGAAATTCCTCTGCCGTACAGAATCAATGCCGGAAAGGAGAAATCCCACAGCGGTCTGTCAAACCGCAGGCAGTACGAGAGCTAATACTCCACTGTGCGTTGTCTATCTGTAAATAGACAGGGTACAAAGCGTGGTGAAGTCGTAACCTGAAAACCTAAACCGAAAGGCATGGATAATAATGGTGCGGGCTTCCGAAACCTATGGCTATCCAGTAGTGAAAGCTATGCAGCATCGTAAGAGTGCTTGGCATCCGAAAGGATGAAGATTGGAGAAAGCAGATACGGCTGGTTTTTCCGTATATGCCCCATGAAATGAAATATTCATGCGGAACCACACAACAACTGTGATTCAAAGTGTGGTTAGGTTCTCCCGGTGTAAGGTAGCGGCCTAAGGGTTTCAACGGTCTATTGACCACAAGGATAGAGATTTGGGAACGTTTGAGAGCCTGTATTTGGAGTGTTACAGCACAATGAAGAATACAGGAAGTCAGCCGTGCCATAGTAGTCTGCAATTGGGTAATGCCAATTACACGGGGCTGAAATGCCCCACGGCGAAGGGCACGAGTCAGATTGATTTGTAAATTTCACGAAAGAAAATCCAATAACTCCCTGAAAGACGGGTGACGAACTGCGAGGTGAAAACCTTGTGCATTTAAGCGTCAGATTTTCAACAGAAAAAGAATTGAAACAGTTTCAAGACCTGCTCTATGAAAAATCGGGGCAAGGCGTTTCATTCACGGGACTGTTGGAAGCAATGGTCAGCAAAGTGACTATTGTAACCGCTGTTCATAACATCAAGTCCAACAAGGGCAGCAAAACTGCCGGTGTGGACAGGATGAAAATGGACAAGTATCTGCAAATGCCAAAAGAAGAACTATTTCAGTTGATTCAATCAAATATCTCCAATTACAAGCCGAAGCCAGCCAAACGGAAGTATATCGAAAAGGCAAACGGCAAAAAGCGACCTCTGGGTATTCCCACTGTATTGGATAGGATTATACAGGAATGTATGCGACTGATTCTGGAACCGATATGCGAAGCGAGATTCTATCCGCACAGCTATGGTTTCCGTCCTTACCGGGCGCAGAAGCACGCTATCCGGGATATTGTCAATGTCATCAATGCAAGTGTGAAATCCAAAGACCAGCCGGTATGGGCAGTCGAGGGAGATATAAAGGGCTGTTTTGACAACATCAATCATAGATTGTTGCTGAAAAAGCTGTGGCGAATCGGAATCCACGATAAGAGGGTTCTGAAAATCATCAGCCAAATGCTAAAAGCCGGATATATCGATCAGGACTTATACCATGCAACAGAAATGGGAACACCACAGGGCGGTATATTATCTCCGTTGCTGTCCAATGTGTATCTCAATGACTTTGACTGGTATGTGGGGCGCTGCTATATGGAGCCGCACCGTCAATGCAAGCACAAATGCAACGATACCCGAAGGCTGAAATGGTCTGGAATCACCCCGAAATACAATTTTCGCTATGCGGATGATTGGGTGATCCTGACCTCTACGGAACAGGAAGCGTTCCGTATGAAGCATGAACTGACAAAGTATTTTAAGCATCGCATGAAGTTGGAACTGTCACAGGAAAAGACCTATGTAACCGATTTGAGAAAGAATGGTATTCATTTCCTCGGTTACATAGTCAAGGCAGAACGAAAGAGGAAAACACCAGACCCAGCCACATGGTCAGATAATCTGGTAGGAAAGCCATTCCCTGATATGGAACGATTGACGAAGAAAATCCATACCTTGCAAAAAGAAGTTAGGAAAATTGGATTATACACGCAATCCAACACGCAGGCGGCTCAAATCCAGTATGTGAACTCCGTGATTATGGGACTGGCACAGTATTTGCAACCCTCTATCTGTTCTCATGCCTACCATGCCATTGACCGTAGAGTGAATAATACGGCGTTGGCAGTATGGAAAAACCTGTTTCCCAAGCAGTACAACCAAATGCAGGTGCCGTTAAAGAAATTAAGTAATCTGCCACATCGGCACGAAGGTTATGACAGTAAAACCTTCGCAATTCAAATTGATGGGAAATGGTTCGGAATAACCTATGCGTTTATTACACACAGTCGTTATGAAAGCAAACCATTTGACCAGAAAATGACCCCTTATACGGAGGATGGACGCAGGCGGTATGTAAATTATCGTACCAAGCATAAACCGTTGCCCTGTGACCGCCCCTCCATCAATACACCCGAAGATATAGCCTTATCCATCTACGCTAGCGGCAAGGGATGGAAAGCCAATTTCGAGTATTTTATGAATCGGGAATATGCCTACAACCGAGATAAGGGAAAATGCAAATGCTGTGGTAGATATTTCTCTGAACTGATTCCGAAACATTGTCATCATGTAAATCCACGACTTCCGATTGAAAGAATCAACAAAGTTCCAAATTTAGCATGGCTATGTATACCGTGTCACCGCATGGTACACAACAGTCCTATACCGCCAGAGTTGGATGCCAAGGCGGTACGCAAAATCAAGAAATATCGTGAAAAACTCAAAAAGTGAAATTTACAAGTGCGCTGTATTCGTGAGGGTACAGATGCAATGAAATCAGTAGAAAGTAAGTCAATCTGATGGTAGGCCGGGTGCGCTGAAAGGTGCACGCCCGGCGTGAGACGGGGGAAAATCCGGAGGAAACGAATGTGCGGCTTCGCCGCACATCACGTTCAAAGGATTACCTATCGTCATTGTACCTCTACACCAAGATGCGAAATGTAGGCGGTATCGCCCAGACTGAAGCCCAGAAATCAAGCGACCTCTTTATGAAATGCCGCTATCTGGACGAAATCACGGGCAACCGTGGCACGGTTTTCGCAACGGGTACGCCTGTTAGCAATTCAATGGTTGAGCTGTACTCCGTTCAGAGGTACTTGCAGTATGACACTCTTGCACAGAACGGTTTGCAGCATTTTGACAGTTGGGCTTCTACCTTTGGAGAAACAGTTACAGCTCTGGAATTAGCACCCGAAGGCACAAATTACCGAGCCAAGACGAGGTTTGCCAAGTTCTATAACCTGCCAGAGCTGATGCAGATGTTCCGTGAGGTGGCGGATATTCAGACCGCCGATATGCTAAAGCTCCCCGTGCCAAAAGTCAATTACCACAATATTAAGACCAAGCCGAGCGAGATGCAGACTGAGATGGTAGCTTCCCTTGCGAAGCGGGCTGAGAAAGTCAGGGCAAGGCTTGTCGAGCCGAACATCGACAATATGCTCAAGATAACCAATGACGGACGGAAACTGGCTCTTGACCAGAGAATGATTGACCCGATGTTGCCAGATGACCCAGACAGTAAAGTCAATGCCTGCGTGGATAATGTGTACTGTATCTGGGAGGAACACGCCGATACCAAAGCGGCACAGCTTGTGTTCTGTGACCTTTCCACCCCGAAAAATGACGGTACTTTCAATGTCTATGACGATATGAGGGAGAAACTGATAGCCCGTGGTATTCCTGCGGAGCAGATACGATTTATCCACGAAGCGACCACCGATGCACAGAAAAAGGAGTTGTTCGGCAAGGTCAGAAGCGGCGAAGTCCGTGTGCTGTTCGGCTCTACTCCGAAGATGGGAGCAGGTACGAATGTGCAGGACAGGCTCATAGCAATCCATAACCTCGATTGTCCGTGGCGTCCTTCCGACCTTGAACAAAGGCAGGGGCGTATTGAACGGCAGGGAAATATGTTCCCAGAGGTGGAGGTTTACCGCTATGTGACCGAGCAGACTTTTGACGCCTATCTCTATCAGTTGGTGGAGAGCAAGCAGAAATTTATCAGCCAGATAATGACGAGCAAAAGCCCTGTCCGTTCTGCCGAAGATGTGGACGAGGTTGCCCTGTCCTTTGCAGAGGTTAAAATGCTTGCCACAGGCGATGCCCGTTTTAAGGAAAAGATGGATTTGGATATACAGGTTTCCAAGCTCCGAGTGTTAAAGCAGAGTTATCTTTCCGAGCATTACGACCTTGAGGACAGAGTGCTGAAATACTATCCCCAGACCATAAAAGAGTATGAGGAACGCATTGCAGGTTATGAAAATGATGCAGCTCTTGCCGAGCAGCACAAGCCGCAGGGCGAGGATAAGTTCTGCCCGATGACCCTAAAAGGCGTGACCTACACCGAAAAAGCAGACGCAGGCGAAATGCTCCTTGTAATCTGTAAGGACTATCCGATGTCTGCACCTACCGAAATCGGCAGCTATCGAGATTTCCGAATGGAGATTTATTATGATACCGTCAACGCCCATTACTGTATGAACCTTTGCGGAAAAGCAAAGCATAAGGTTGATTTAGGTGCTGATGCCCTCGGAAATCTGACCCGAATCGAGAACGAGCTGTCAAAGCTCCCCGCCAGACTGGAAGCAGCTAAGACCAAAAAGGCGGAAACTATCGCACAGCTTGAAACCGCAAAGGAGGAAATTAAGAAGCCTTTTGCCTTTGAAGATGAGCTGAAAGAAAAAACAGAACGGCTGAACGCTCTTAACATTGAGCTGAATCTGAATGAAAAAGATACCTCTGTTATGGATACCGAGCCAGAGCAGACAGAAGAACAGCCTGAAAGAAAATGTGCAAGTCGGGAGAGATAATGCGGTTTGCATATTTGTATTGCTGATTTCTTGGAAGTATAATAGGTGTAGATTAGTAAATGTCGGAGGTGAAAGGTGTGCTTGATAATTTCAGATTTGAAACCTTTGTTGATGTGCATAGCAACATCTTTGCTGAATATCTAAGCTCCGTTATCGCAAAGCTGCCCAAAGAAAATCCAGAATACCGTTCCATAGAGGAAAGGATAGAGGAACTCTACAAGGAGTATCCAAAAGTGATGGAGGCTCTGGATACGGAAAAGTCGAGCGATTTATCCGAGCAGGAGTGTAAGGCTTTGATAGAAGTTTTGGAGCTTCGGAACAGGCTCAGCGATATGCAGCAGGAAGCAATCTATTTCAGAGGGTGCTATGACAGCGTTGGGTATCTCAAAAAGGCAGGAATTTTATAACCGAGAACGGCGGCATTGGCGTGGAGCTGATGCCGCTTTTACATAGCCGCAGAGGTGGAAAAATTCATAAAAATGTGGTATGATTTTTAAATCAGTAAGGAGGTGACAGTTTATGAGTGTTATCTTTGGAATAAAAGAAAATAACCGTATAATTATTGCAGGCGATAAGCGAGGGTCAAGTATTGACGGGAAAACTTTGTCAGATGATTTAGACAAAGTCCTTATGATAAATGACCATTTAGCTTTTTCAAGTGCAGGTAACGCAGCTATTGAAAAGGCTATTTCAATAGATTTGAACAAGGCGACAAATAAAGATTGCCTAACTACCGATGATTTACTTGATATTATAAAAGCATTTTATAAGCGAGTAGCCGATACAAATTGTGATGCTATATTAGCTTTGCCGTTCTATTTTCTCATAGCAGGTAAAGGGCGTGACGGTAATGCAAGCCTAATATCGGGAGGTAATATCAAGGGTCGTTTAGATGCAAAAGATGTTCCAATGGCTCTTTTTCCACCTGCCGATGCAAAAATGCAGGAGTGCTGCGATTGCTTTGCAAAAAATTATAAGTTGCATAATTCAGAGTTTGTAGAAAAAACAATTAAGGAAATTGCGAATATTAGTAATTTGGTAAGCCCTACGGGTAACAAATGGATTTATAATATCGCAACAGAAAAAGGGATGCTTTTTTCATTCTAAAAGAACTATATTTTACATAGCCGAGAGGTTTTCATTTAACGAAAGCCCTCGGCTATTTCTATTTTCTGGAGGTGATTTTATCCATTGAGAACTAACCGACCCTATGTGCAGATTGACCCTGATGTGCTTGAACGGGTACGACAGATTGACCTGTTATCCTATCTGCGGGAGTTTGAGCCGAGCAATCTCGTTAAGGTCAAAGGCACAAGCAATGTGTACTGTACAGCAGAACACGACAGCTTAAAGATTTCCAACGGCAAATGGTATTGGTGGTCGAGAGGTTTCGGCGGCTATTCTGCCCTCGATTATCTTATCAAAGTCAAGGAATATGACTTTGTGGAAGCCGTGGAAATTCTCACGGGACAGACTATGGCGGACTGGAAGCCACCCCCTACTCCCAAGAAAGATGAACCGAAAGCCCTGCTCCTGCCGCCAAAAAATAAGGATTGTAACAGAGTGATACAGTATCTTTTCGGGCGTGGTATTGACTATCAGCTCATACAGGAGTGTATTGCAGACGGCACGCTTTATGAGAGTGCCGATTATCACAATGCTGTTTTTATCGGCAAAGACGAAAGCGGAACACCGAAATATGCCGCCCTGCGAGGCACTCTCGGCAGCACTTTCAAGCAGGACGCATCGGGCAGCGACAAGCGGTATTCGTTCCGACTTCTGGCAAAGAAGCCTGCGGATACTGTGCATTTATTTGAAGCCGCCATTGATTTACTGTCCTATGCCACTTATCTGAAATGCGAGGGCAAGGACTACAAATCGGAAAGTCTGCTTTCTCTTTCGGGCGTGTATCAGCCAAAGAAAGAGATGAAGGACAGCAAAATCCCCATAGCTCTCACAACTTTTTTGAGTGCCAATCCACAAATTAAGACCATCGTTCTGCATCTGGATAATGACAAGGTAGGCAGGCGTTGTACTGCCACTTTGAAGGAACTGTTGCAGAAAGACTACAAAATCGTTGATGATCCACCGCCTGTCGGCAAGGACTTCAACGATTTTTTGTTGTCCTATCTGAAAATTGCAAGACCTATGCCCAAGCGTGAAAGGAGTGATGCCCGTTGATTGTATAGCAGTTTTTCCCCAGAAAGACACCGAAACCAAATCAAAATTTAATGCTGAAAGCGAGGAATGAACCATTGAAAAAGTATGATGTAACCCTTACTGCCCATTACCAAAAGACCGTTTCCGTCTATGCGGAAAGCCCCGAACAGGCAAAGGAAAAGACAAAAATTATCCTGTTCGATACCGACCTTATCAACTTTACCGATGATGATTTTGTCTGCGGCGAAGCCGATATTACCGAGCAGAGCGAGGACGGTCTTGATGGTGCGGGTGAGAATATATTACAGGAAAATGAGGATTGTTCGGACTGTCCGTACTTCTGCCCCGTGTGTGGTGAGTGTATGTATGAGGACGACTGCGAAGAATGAGATGTCTTACCAAGCACTGAATTTGGTTAGCCAAATTCGCTTGTTAGGGGGCAGCCCCTAATACCCCGTGAGAACAGAAAGGAGTTCAAGAATGAGTGAGTTCTTATTTTTCATTATCGGCACGATGCTCGGCGGTCTGTTCGGCGTTGTGTGTATGTGCTGCTTGCAGATAAACAGACTTTCCGAGAGAAAGGAAGTGGACAATGCGAAAAAGAAATGTGCAGATACTTTTCCGTCTGACTGAGGAGGAAGCCGAACACCTTAATGAGCTTGTGCGGAAATCGGGTCGCTCAAAAGAAGCCTTTTTAAGAGAAATGGTAAGGGGCTATCAGCTCTGCGAAAAGCCCGACCCAGAGTTCTATAAAATGATGCGTGAGCTGTCCGCTATTGGCAACCGTATCAATCAGCTTGCGGTTAAGGCAAACGCCCTCGGCTTTGTGGATACCCCGATGCTCCGTGAGGAAGCAAGGAAATGGCACGAATTTCAGATTGACATTCGCAAAAGGTATCTGCTTCCACGCAGGTCATCGTAATGGCGGTCTGCGAGATATGGGATGTGCGTGGCAGGCTCGACCACCCAATCGACTATGCCGAAAATCCCGAAAAGACCGCCAACCCCAAATACACCGAAGCCGACCTGCAGGCGATGGTCGATGTAATGGAGTACGCTACTAATAAGGATAAGACCGAGCAGCGTTTTTTTGTCACAGGCGTAAACTGTGACCCGACCACCGCCAGAGATGAAATGATGATTGCCAAAGTCCAATGGAACGACACGAGTGAGATTGTCTGTTACCACGGCTTTCAGAGCTTCAAGCACGGTGAGGTTACGCCAGAGCAGGCTCACGAAGTCGGTGTTAAACTTGCCGAGCGAATGTGGGGCGATAGATTTCAAGTCATCGTTGCCACCCACCTAAATACCGACTGCTTGCATAATCACTTTGTCGTGAACTCTGTTTCTTTTGCGGACGGTATGCACTACCACGACAACAAAGCAAATCTGCGGCTGCTCCGTCAGCGTTCCGATGAGCTTTGCCGTGAGTATGCCCTGTCCGTCATCGAACACCCAAGCGGCAAGAAAAAGCCCTACGCCCTTTACCAAGCCGAAAAGCAGGGGCGACCCACGAGGGATAATGTTGCCAGACAAGCGGTGGATGAAGCTATCAGCAAATCATTCACGCTGAAAGACTTTGACCGCCAGTTGACAGAAATGGGTTACCGCATAAACTTTGACCCCAACCGCAAGTATTGGACGATTATAGGCAAGGGCTGGCAAAGACCCAAGCGGCTTTATAAGCTCGGAGAGGAATATACCAATGACAGGATTATGGAGCGTATCAGAGAAAATTCCTATGCGGTCAAATTCCAGAGCTTCTCGGAGCCTCAGATTAAGGTCTATCGGGTCAAAGGCTCTTTGAAGAACGCTAAGAAAATCGGTGGCTTGCGTGGACTGTATCTCCATTACTGCTACAAGCTCGGTATCCTGCCAAAAGGCAGAAAACAAAATTATGCACGGCTTCATTATCTCTTAAAGGACGACCTTATGAAGATGGAAGCCATCACACAGGAAACAAGGTTGCTTTGCCGCAATCACATTGATACGGCGGAGCAGCTTTGTTCATATAAAGGCTCTCTGGAAACGGAGATGTCTGCCCTGCTTCAGAAGCGAAAGGAGCTTTACTCCAAATCCCGCAGGATAAGCGGTGAAGAAAAGGAAGCGGTCAAGGCGGAGCTTTCCGATATTTCGGGACGGCTGAAAATTATCCGAAAGGAGGTCAGACTGTGCGAGGGCATTTCCGCCCGTAGTGATACCCTCAAGGAAAAATTGCAGACGATACGGGCAGACGAACACGAACAGCAAAGAAAGGAGCTGATGAAGAATGAACACAGGCGGCGAAGCGGCAGAACAAATCGTCCGAATGAGCTTGGAGGGCTTTGAGGTCGCTGCCAAAATCACAGGTGCAGGTGCGAAGAACATCGCTATCCTGTTGTATTCCATTCTTAAAGAAGAAAGGAAAACCAAAGGCAAAGCAAGGCTAACGAGTATGCTCCGTTCTGGCAAGGAGCTGAAAGTCTTTACCGTCAAAAGCGGCGACTTAAAGAAGTTCACGCAGAAAGCGAAAAAATACGGTGTGCTTTACTGCGTCCTCACGGACAGAAAAAACAAAGACCCAAATGCAGAGGTCGATGTCATCGCCCGTGCCGAGGACGCATCGAAAATCAGCCGTATTGTGGAACGCTTTAATCTTGCTTCGGTGGATACCGCTTCTATTGTGACGGAAGCCGAGAAATCCAAAGATGCAAAGGACGGTCAGCCAGAACCAGATATTGGTGTGCAGGAAAAGGCGGAGAAAGATAAGCTGCTTGACGAGCTTATGGGCAAGCCTGTCCAGAAGGAGGAAAACGCCCCAAACCCCTCGGTGGCAAAGACAGAAAAATCCCCTCAGTCCGAGCCTACCTCAGAGCAGCCAAAGAAATCCGCAGAGGGGGCTACTATGACTAGGGAGAAACCTTCTGTCAGAGAGGAACTGCGGAAAATCAAGGAAAGCCGCAAGGAGCAGGAAGCAGAGATTAACACTTCCGCCCTGGACAAAAGCGGAGCTTCCGACAGGGCGAAAAGTGCTAACGGGAAAACGGAGCATAAACAGCCCCAGAGAAAGAAAAAGAAACCAAAATCCAAAGAAACGAGGTAAACAGCTATGAGTATTTACGATGTATTCAGCGGCGGCAACAGACCTTTTGATAAAGAGAAATGGGCTGCCGCAAAGCAGGCACAGCGGAAAGAAGCCTATGAGCTGATTGACAATACCTGCTCTGAAATGATGGCAAGCGGCGACAGCTTCCGTCAGTATCTTGATGTGCAGGGTCGCTTTGACCGCTACTCCGTGGCTAACGCTATTCTGGTATCAGCACAGATGCCCGAAGCAACGCAGCTTAAAGAGTACAGCAAATGGAAAGCGAGCCGTGTCTATGTGAACAAGGACGCACAGAAAATCATTATCCTTGAGCCGAGCAAGGAATACACCCGTGAGGACGGGACAAAGGGCGTCTCCTACAATGCCAAAGTGGTTTATGACATTTCCGAAACCTCGGCTAAGGACAGGCAGCAGGAACAGGAGCCGAAATCCATGCGTGAGCTTGTATCGGCTCTGATTGATGCAAGCCCTGTACCCTGTGTTCCTGTCGATGAGCTTGAACTGCCTGCCTATTACGACAGCTCTCAGCAGACTATTTTTGTAAAAAAGGGACTTTCTGAGGAAGTGCTGTTCGTGAGTATGGCAAAAGAAGTATCGGCAGCAGTCTATGACTTTAAGTATAACGAGAGCCGTGATGCTTCCGATTTCAAATCCTTCTGCGTTGCCTATATGGTAAGCTCCCGTTACGGTGTGGATACCAGAGGTTTTGACTTTTCCAGACTTCCCAGAGAGTATGCGGAAATGGATACGCAGGCGTTCAAAGGAGAGCTTGGCACGATGCGTGATGTTCTGGGCGAAATCCAGAGCGATATGTATAAGAGTATGGAGAAGAACAAGCCTGCAAAGAACAAAGAGCAGGAACGCTAATCGGAGGTGCAGACTATGAGAGAGGAACGATACCATATCGCACTTGATAAGTACGATAAGAACATCGTCATCAACGCCTTAAACACCCTGCGTACAAGGCAGTTACAGGAGGAACGCCCCACTGAGCCTGTTGACGAGCTGATAAGTAAGGTGGCACATGCTCCGACAAAAAAGGTTAAGGTCGTGCATTGCAGGTGTAATGAGGAACGATGACCAGAAAACGAGCCTAATCCTTACTGTTTGCGGCATACTTCCTGTTGTATGGCTTGCCCTGCTGACAGCACCCTATGTCAGCGGCGGTCTTGTAGAGATTATCCGAGGTATGCCCGTGGCGATGGGCAATCCGTTTGAAATAATGGTGTGTGAGGACAGCGTAAAGACTGTCCTTATTTTTTTACTTGCCTACGCTATGGGCATCGGCGTTTATTTCTCTACACGCAGGAATTACCGCAGGCGTGAGGAACACGGCTCTGCGAAATGGGGCAACGCAGGTGCTTTGAATAAGAAGTACCGAGATAAAGACCCGTCAGCCAATAAGCTCTTGACCCAGAATGTCCGTATCGGGTTGGACGGGAAAAAGCACCGTAGGAATCTGAATATTTTAGTCTGCGGCGGCTCTGGTGCGGGAAAAACGAGGTTTTTCTGCAAGCCAAATGCTATGCAGTGCAACACATCTTTTGTAATACTCGACCCAAAGGGCGAAATCGTCCGTGACATCGGCGGTCTGTTGGAAAACAAAGGCTATGAGGTGCGTGTGCTTGACCTTATCAATATGCACCGCAGCCATTGTTACAATCCCTTTGTCTATCTGCGGAACGATAACGATGTTCAGAGGTTGGTAACAAACTTGTTTAAGGCGACCACGCCGAAAGGCTCACAGTCGCAAGACCCGTTCTGGGATACGGCGGCGAGTATGCTGCTTCTGGCTCTGGTGTTCTATCTGAAATATGAGGCACCGCCAGACGAGCAGAATTTCCCGATGGTTATGGAGCTGCTCCGTGCAGGCGAAGTCCGAGAGGACGATGACAGCTATGTAAGCCCTCTGGATGAGCTGTTTGACCGTCTGGAAATGGTAAACCCAGAGCATATCGCCCTAAAGTATTACAGGGATTATCACAGTGGTAGTGCAAAGACCTTAAAGAGTATCCAGATAACCCTTGCCGCAAGGCTTGAAAAATTCAATCTGGAGAGCCTTGCAGGGCTTACCGCCACCGATGAGCTTGACCTGCCAAGTCTGGGAGAAAAGAAGGTCGCTCTGTTCGCTCTGATACCAGACAACGACACGAGCTTTAACTTCCTTGTCAGTATCCTTTATACCCAGCTCTTTCAACAGCTTTTTTATCTGGCAGACCACAAGTATGGCGGAAGCCTGCCTGTGCATTGCCATTTCATAATGGACGAATTTGCGAATGTTTCATTGCCTGATGACTTTGATAAAATCCTGTCCGTTATGCGTTCCAGAGGGGTATCGGTATCCATTATCCTGCAAAATCTGGCACAGCTCAAAGCCCTTTTTGAAAAGCAATGGGAAAGCATTGTCGGCAACTGCGATGAGTTTCTGTATCTGGGCGGCAACGAGCAAAGCACCCACAAATATGTGTCAGAGCTTTTGGGCAAGGAAACCATTGATACCAACACCTATGGGAAAAGCTCTGGGCGGAGTGGTAACTATTCAACAAATTATCAGATTTCGGGGCGTGAGCTGATGACCCCAGACGAAGTGCGTATGCTTGATAACCGTTACGCACTTCTTTTTGTGCGTGGAGAACGCCCCGTTATGGACTTCAAGTATGACATCTTGAAGCACCCGAATGTGAAACTGACGGTTGACGGAGGGCAACCGCCGTATATCCACGGAGAGCCTACGCAGGCTGTCGCAACCCTTGTGTTTGACAGTGATATTCCAAATAACGCCGTGAGCGTGAAAGCTGTCAGCACTTCCTATGAGCTTCTGTCCGATGAGGACTTGGAAGAAATATTCAATTTATAAGGAGGATTTACCCTATGAAACTTTTTAAGAAGAACGAGAACAAGAAAACCACGAAGCTGCCGATGACTGGAAAGGTTAAGAAAGGCTTCCGCTATTACTGTATGGCTGTTATGGCAATGACATTTGTGCTTGGTACTTCCGTAACCGCCTTTGCTGCCAATGACCCCATTCAGGTAGTCAACAATCTGTCCGATTTCATTTTCGGTCTGGTGAGGGCTGTTGGTATGATTATGCTCGGCTTTGGTATCGTGCAGATTGGTCTTTCCCTCAAATCCCATGACCCGTCCCAGAGAGCTAACGGATTTTTGACCCTTGCAGGCGGCGTTGTCATTACCTTCGCAAAAGAAATCTTGACTCTTATCACAGGCTAAGATAACAGACTGACACAAAAAGATAACGGGAGCAGATCCGCCGAGTGCGGAACTCGCTCCCGTTATCTAATATCATCAAGGAGGTGGTCAAATGTCTGATAACTGGGTGGTACAGAATTTAGAGAACGCCCTAAACACTTGGAATGAGAAATTAGCCGAGATATGGCAACTCATTACCCAATCCCCAGAGAACTTTAAGGGCGGCACGATATGGAATGTCATCGTGGATATTCACGGTGCGGTGCAGGCTATCGGACTTGCCCTGCTCGTGCTGTTCTTTGTTGTAGGTGTAATGCGTACCTGCGGAAATTTTGCAGAAGTCAAGCGACCAGAGCAGGCGTTGAAGCTGTTTATCCGCTTTGCCATTGCCAAAGGTGCAGTGACCTACGGATTGGAACTGATGATGGCACTGTTTAAGATTGTGCAGGGTATGATTTCCACGATTATGAATGCCGCAGGATTTGGCTCGGTACAGCAGACGGTGTTGCCGCAGGAAATCGTGACAGCCGTTGAAGACTGCGGATTTTTTGAAAGTATCCCGCTATGGGCGGTCACGCTGATAGGCGGACTGTTTATTACGGTGCTGTCATTCATAATGATTATGTCGGTATACGGCAGGTTTTTCAAGCTGTATATCTATACTGCCATAGCACCAATACCCCTTTCTGCTTTTGCGGGAGAGCCGAGCCAGAGCGTCGGCAAGAGCTTCATTAAGAGCTATGCTGCTGTATGCCTTGAAGGTGCGGTTATCGTGCTTGCCTGCATTATCTTTTCCCTGTTTGCTTCTTCTCCGCCTGTGGTCAATCCCGATGCTGCGGCGGTTACAATGGTATGGAGCTATATCGGGGAGCTTGTGTTCAATATGCTCGTCCTTGTCGGTGCGGTCAAAATGGCAGACCGTGTTGTAAGAGAAATGATGGGCTTGTAAGGGAGGTGCTATGATTGGAAGTCAAGATAAATAAGGAAATCCGTAATTATACGGAGAGTATGTTTTTTGGACTGTCCCTCAGACAGTTCATTTTTTCTGTCCTTGCCTGCGGCGTGGCGGTGTGTTTGTATTTCCTTCTCCGTCCACGGTTTGGTACGGAAACCCTCAGTTGGGTTTGTATCTTAGGTGCGTTCCCCTTTGCGGCTATGGGATTTATCAAATACAATGGTATGACCGCAGAGCAGTTTGTCTGGGCGTGGATTAAATCGGAATTTCTGATGCCGAAAAAGTTGATGTTCCTGCCAGATAATCTCTATTACGAAACGATGAAGCCGACCATTGAAGCCCACGAAAAAGGGTTGCCGACAGTACGGAAAAAGCAGAAAGGCAGGACACCGAAACCAAAGAAAACGAAAAAGAAAAAAGCGAAACGCAGCAAGGAGGTAAACAATGCTGAGAACTCTTAAAAATCTGTTCAAGCAGGACAGGGAAAAGTTTGTTGTGCCGAAGTCGGTACAGAATGTTATCCCGATTAAGACAATCTGGGAGGACGGCATATTCCTTGTAGGCAGGAACAAGTACGCAAAGACCTTTAAGTTTGAGGATATAAACTATGCCGTGGCAAGCCGTGAGGATAAGGAAGCGATGTTCCTTGAATACTCGGAGCTTCTTAATTCCCTTGACAGCGGTGCGACCACGAAAATCACTATCAACAACCGTCGCTTGAACAAAGCTGATTTTGAACAGACCATTTTAATCCCAATGGCTGATGACGGTCTGGATAAGTACCGTAAGGAATACAACAAAATGCTTCTGGATAAGGCGACAGGGGCTAATTCCATCGTACAGGATAAGTATGTAACCGTATCTGTCTGCAAGAAGAATATCGAGGAAGCCCGAAACTACTTCGCCCGTGTGGGTGCTGACCTTATCGCCCACTTTAACCGTCTGGGGTCGAAGTGTGTGGAACTGGACGCAGGCGACAAGCTGCGTATCTTCCACGACTTCTACCGTACAGGAGAAGAAACAGCGTTCCACTTCGATATTACCCAGACGATGCGGAAAGGTCACGATTTCAAGGATTTTATCTGCCCCGATACCTTTGAATTTGAGAGCGACTGCTTCAGAATAGGTGACAGATATGGGCGTGTGATTTTTCTCAGAGAGTATGCGGCATATATCAAGGACAGTATGGTGGCGGAGCTTTGTGAGTTGAACAGGAATATGATGCTGTCCGTTGACATTATCCCCGTTCCCACAGATGAAGCCGTGCGAGAGGTGGAAAATCGTCTGCTTGGTGTGGAAACCAATATCACGAATTGGCAGAGAAAGCAGAACCAGAACAACAATTTTTCTGCCGTTATCCCCTATGATTTGGAACAGCAGCGAAAAGAAAGCAAGGAATTTCTGGACGATTTGACGACCCGTGACCAGAGAATGATGTTTGCCGTGCTGACGATGGTGCATACGGCAGATTCCAAAGAGCAGCTCGACAATGATACAGAAGCTCTCTTGACTACTGCAAGAAAGCACTTGTGCCAGTTTGCGGTGCTGAAATATCAGCAGATGGACGGATTGAATACAGCTCTGCCATTTGGTGTACGGAAGATAGATGCCCTGCGTACCCTCACAACAGAGAGCCTTGCAGTGTTTATCCCGTTCCGAGTGCAGGAAATCTACCACGAAAATGGTGTGTATTACGGTCAGAATGTCATCAGCAAAAATATGATTATCGCCAACCGCAGGCAGCTCCTTAACGGTAATTCCTTTATTCTCGGTGTGTCGGGTGCGGGAAAATCCTTTACTGCAAAGGAAGAAATGACGAATATCATTCTGACCGACCCTAATGCCGATATAATCATCATTGACCCAGAGCGTGAATATTCCCCGCTTGTTAAAGCAATGCAGGGAGAGGTTATTCATATCTCTGCGACAAGTGAAAATCACATCAACGCTATGGATATGAACTCCGATTACGGTGACGGTGCAAACCCTGTCATTCTGAAATCGGAGTTTATTTTATCCCTTTGCGAACAGCTCATCGGCGGCACGAACTTGGGAGCAAAGCAGAAATCCATTATTGACCGATGTACGGCAAGCGTGTACCGCTACTATCAGCAGGGCAACTATATGGGAACGCCGCCCACCTTGCAGGACTTCCGTGAGGAACTTCTTAAACAGAACGAACCAGAAGCACAGGAAATCGCCCTTGCTATCGAATTATTTACAGATGGCTCTCTCAACACCTTTGCCAAGCATACCAATGTGGATACCCACAGCCGCCTTATCTGCTATGACATTCTGGATTTGGGTAAGCAGTTACAGCCTATCGGTATGCTTGTGGTGCTTGACAGTATCTTAAACCGTATCACGCAGAACAGAGCCAAAGGCAGAAATACCTTTATTTTCATTGACGAAATTTATCTGCTCTTTCAGCACGAATACTCTGCAAACTTTCTCTTTACCCTCTGGAAGCGTGTGCGTAAATACGGTGCGTACTGTACGGGTATTACGCAGAATGTGGACGACCTTTTGCAGAGCCATACGGCAAGGACGATGCTTGCTAACAGCGAATTTATCATTATGCTTAACCAAGCATCTACGGACAGACTTGAGCTTGCCAAGCTCCTTAATATCTCCGACCTTCAGATGAGCTATATCACGAATGTCGGTGCAGGACAGGGATTACTCAAAGTTGGCAGCTCTCTTGTACCATTTGTAAACAAGTTCCCACGCAATACCGAGCTTTACAAGTTGATGACGACCAAGTTCGGTGAGGTCTAAGAAAGGAGGCTTTTTATGGCTGATATTAAATTCCGTGATACGGCTCATCGTGATTTCTTTCTGGAAAATATGATGAAATGCAGAGTGAACGACTGTTATCACAGGGCGTTTTTCTATGTGATGGGTATCACTTCGGAAACGAGGGCGAACATCAACCAGATGTTCAATTTCAAGGAGGACTGCATCGAGCCAGAGGGTATGCACGGCGGCTGGCAGACAAGTGGAACAGTCAAGGTCTGCCATCTTGCTTTTAACCTTTGGAACGGGTATGCAGAGGAAGGGCGGGAACGGTATTTCACGCCAGAGGAGTTGTTCTGCTGTGAGTTTGCTCCCTACTTTATGGAGGGTATCAAGGTCAGATACCCCGAATATTGCAGGGAGCTTCCTGCTCCCAGAAAACAGACGGAAATTTCAAGATAAGAAAGGAAAAGCCTATGAAGAATTATAAATCTATTATCTGTGTTGTAGCCGCCGTGTGCCTGTTAGGTACGGCGGCTTTTTGCGGCTTCCGCATTTATCATTACTATGCAGAGGTGGACGAGCAGACGGAAGCCTTTGAGGAGATTGCCGAAATGGTAGAGCAGGCTCCCACGGAGGAAACCGTGCCAGACGATACCCCCATTAGCGAGGGAGACGATGTGCTTGCCAAGTATCAGGAATTGTATTTACAGAATGAGGATATGGTCGGTTGGATTTCCATTGCCGGCACGACAATCAATTATCCTGTGATGCAGAGTGGGAACAATCCGAATTTTTATCTGAAGCATAATTTTGAAAAAGAGTACAGTGACTTAGGTACGCCTTATGTGCAGGAGAATTGTGATATTGCCGAAAGTGACAATCTGGTTATCTACGGTCATCACATCAAGGGTGGCAAGATGTTTGGGGCGTTGGAGGATTACAAGTCCAAGAGCTTCTATGAGGAACACAAGACTATTCAGTTTGATACCCTCACAGGGCAGGCAGAGTATGAAATCGTTGCTGTATTTAAGACTGTGGCGTACAGTTCTGAGGGCTTCCGATACTACGACTTTGTTGATGCGGAGAATGAGGAAGAATTTAATTCCTATGTCGGGAAGTGCAAGGAGCTTGCTTTGTATGATACAGGTGTGACCGCTGAATACGGCGACAGGCTCATTACCCTTTCCACCTGCGAATACTCCGCACAGAACGGCAGGCTCGTTGTAGTGGCAAAAAAGGTCGGCTGATTTGAACGCAAATCCTCTGGGAAAGGAGGTTTTCTATGGCTGATATAAAAACCAGAGATGCGGTCAAAGGCACGATAAAGACCATAGATAAAGCCGCCATAGCCAGTGAGCGTATGAAGTCTGCCTATGTGGGGATAAAGGAAAAAGCGGAACAGGGATATTACGCTGATGAAAATTCTGCCACAGAATATGCTGCGGATAGGATTTCTTATGCGGCAGACCGTGTAAAAGACGAAGGTATCCACCAGTTCAATAAGCAGGGGCAAAAGGCAGTCAAGACAACGCAGGAGAATATCAGTAAGGCAAAAGATAAAATAATCGATTTCAAGCAAAGTCGGGCTGTCAAAGCCGCAGAACAGAAAGCTGCACAGAATATGTCAGAACAACACGGCTTGCAGATCCGTCACGGGGTTGCAAGCCGTTCTTCTGCCACCGATGTTTCCCAGACAGCAAAATCGCAGTTGATAAAGACCCGACAGCAGGGGCAAAAAATGATTAAGACCACAGCCCGAAATGCAGAAAAAGCGGTGAAAGCAACTGCTAAGGGAACGGTCAAGACAACCGAAAAGGGAATTAAAACCGCACAGGCAACTTCTAAGGCGGCAATCAAAACGACAGAAACCTCGGTAAAAACAGCACAGGCAGCGGCAAAGGCTTCTGTGAAAACTGCTCAAAAAGCAGCACAGGCGGCAAAAGCCACCGCAAAGGCAACCGCCGAAGCAACGAAAGCTACGGTCAGAGCCACCATAGCTGCGGTCAAGGCGATTATTGCAGGAACAAAAGCTCTGATTTCCGCTTTAATTGCAGGTGGTTGGATTGCAGTTGTGATTATTCTCATTGTTGTCCTGCTCGGCTGTGCTGTTTCCCTGTTTGGCGGCGGAAGCGGAAGTAACGCCTATACCCCTGTCAGTGCGGAGGTGGAAGCCTATGAGCCTTTGATACAGAAATATGCCAAACAGTACGGTATTCCCGAATATGTGGAGCTTATCAAGGCGGTTATGATGCAGGAGTCTGGTGGGCGTGGACTTGACCCGATGCAGGCGGCGGAGGGCAGCTTTAACACAAGGTATCCCCACGAGCCGAATGGGATTAAAGACCCAGAATATTCGATTGAGTGCGGGGTACAGGAATTAAAGGCTGCCCTTATCTCTGCCGAGGTAAAAAATCCGATTGATATGGAGCATATCAAACTTGCCTTGCAGGGTTACAATTTCGGTAATGGCTATATCTCGTGGGCTAAGACAAACTATGGCGGCTATTCCTATGCCAATGCGGTAGAGTTCTCCACTATGCAGGCGGCACGGTTAGGTTGGGACAGTTACGGCGATACGCAGTATCCCGCCCATGTGCTGCGGTATTATCCATACGGGCGGGCATTCACAAGCGGTGGAAACCAGGCGATTGTGGAGGTTGCTTTGACACAGCTCGGAAATGAGGGTGGTCAGCCTTATTGGAGTTGGTATGGCTTTGATGGGCGTGTGGAATGGTGTGCCTGCTTTGTGTCATGGTGTGCCGACCAGTGTGGTTATATCGAAAGCGGAATTATCCCGAAATTCGCAGGCTGCGTGGACGGCTCAAATTGGTTTAAGGGTAACGGACAATGGCAAGACCGAAGCTACGAGCCGCAGGCAGGCAATATTATTTTCTTTGATTGGGAAGGCGACGGAGAAACCGACCATGTAGGCATTGTGGAGAAATGCGAAAACGGTGTTGTTTACACCGTGGAGGGTAATTCTGGCGATGCTTGCAGACAAAATCAATATACGGTTGGAAGCAGCTCCATCTATGGCTACGGCGTTCCTGCCTATTAAAAATGGGCAAAAGAAAAACCAGAGGTTTATTCCTCTGGCTCTTTTGCCTTACATAGCCCGTTTACCGTTGCTTCGATTACCGATAGCTCTCTATCATCTAAAATGTCGAGCTGTGCGTCTAAGCGTCTGCGGACGGAACTCTTTTTGACTTCTTTTTGTGGGAATATGTACTCGTCAACCGATATATTAAACATCGTCACGAGCTGAATGAACAGTTCCAGACTTGGATATTGCCCCTCATTTTCGATTGCCTGCAAATGTCGAGGGTCGTAATCAACGATGCGGGCAAGCTGCTCTCTGGTCATACCCTGAGATGTTCTCGCTTTCTTAATTGCCTGTCCTATCGGCGTAAAATCGAAGTCAAAGTCGTTGTTTCTTGCGTCCATAAGCTCACCACCTATCCTCTGAAAATCTTACTCTTATATTTTACAGAGATGAGGCTTCTGATTGAACGCTGTGAAATCTCTTGTAATAGGATATGCAATCTCCGATTACAAGAAACATAATTACTTAAATCATCAAGGAGTCAGACGCAAAGACGCAGAGCCGATGAACTTGTGAGATACCTCACAGCTCATCGGCTCTTTATAAATTCGACTATGCGTTTTTATTGCAGCTTTCAAGCAAACGATTTGTTCCTGTTATTTCCGCATCTACTAAGTCAATCATTCGTTTTACATTTGCGGAATGAGTAGCAGAAACCTCGTTTTCCCACAAAGGATTGATTTGTTTTTCAATCCCTTCACGGTATTTCTGTAAAGCCTTAAGGCGTTTTTGCAAAAGCTCTCGCTGTTCACAAGGCGAAAAAGTATTTAGAAAGAAAGCAGCAATAGAAAAGATGTTTGTATCATAATTGAATTTCAGGATGGATGTCCTTAGTGTAGCTATAAATTCGTCTTTCCCCTTGTCAGAAAGACTATAAACAGTACGGTCTGGCATATTCCCGACTTTTTCGGTTGTGCCTATTATGTACTCCTTTTTTTCGAGAGTTTTCAGCGTAGAATATACGGTTGAATCAGCGATGTTAAACCACCATTTTACATTCATGTAGTTTAAGTGTTTTATTATCTCATATGCGTTAAGTGGCTTTTCATAAATAAGACCTAAAAGCATAGTGGCAGGCTTTGATAACATGCGGTTTCCTCCTTGACATTTCTTTGTATTCGTAGTACTATATATATAAAGTAGTTTTAATAAGCACTATTATTATACCACAATCAACTTGAAAATGGAATACTTGAAAAGGAGGTTTTTATGCCACAGCTTAATAAAGGAGGTAAATTTGTATTTGGGCTTTCTGTTATACGCCCAGATTTAACAATTCATATTCCACCACAAGCATTGTTGGAGTATGGTGCAACACGAGATGGGAAAGTTATTATCTTTACAGGAAGCAAAATAACAGGAGGTTTTTGTGTTACTACATATTCGTTGCTGTCAAACTCAAAGTTAAAGCATATTTTAGAGGATTGTCCTGTATTAAGGGATTGTTTGCTTTCAGAGGGTGAGTTTATGCAATATAAAGGGCGTAAATATGCTTGGCTTGATATTGATAAAAATGGTGTGATTAAATTGCCACATAGCACTTTGGCGGTCTTAGAACTACAATCTGGAATGGAGTTGCTATCTATTCGCAGCAGTGATATTGCATTTACTATGGGTGCAAAAGGACCGCTGTTGGAAAAAGCCCATAACTTTCAAGGAAGCATAAAGAAATATTAGGAGAATAACGAAATGAGGAACATAGCAGACAATCGGTTATTCAATATAATTTTGTTATTCACGATTATAGGAGAGTTTTTAGTCCCGTGGATATTAGAACAGTTTTATGCTGCATACAACGGCAAAACAATGGTTATGAGTGCTTTAGGAAGTCCGCAAAGTCCTGTCCGATTTGTTTATAATTTATGGCTTATCTGGCTTGGAGGTTTCTTAACATATACAGCAGGTGCATACTTTTTGTCATTAAGAGCAAGGTTTCCTGTTCTGGCGGTTTTCATGCTTCTTTCGATTGGAATTTTTGCTGTTGGTGCGGGGCTTATTTCTGGATTTTTTAGTGTAAACGAAAGCAAAGACATAATTACTACAGCTTCAAAGATACATGGTGTAGGTGCTGCAATCGGTTTTATGGCTTTATTATTTTTTCCGCTTCTAAATGGAATTGTATCATTTAAGCAAAAAGACATAATGGAGGGTATTATCAGTATAAGCTCATTTGTTTTATCTCTTATGTTCTTCGCCTGCTTTGTTATGGGAGACAAAGAACAATTTCAAAATACCATTATGAAGTATGAAGGGTTATGGGAACGCCTTACTTTATTTTGTCTATATGTTCCTTTTATTTATAAGACTATGAGCAATTTAATATTTTAGGGCGATAGTGAGGTATTGGAATGAAAAAAACGGAATGGATACTCTGCCCCTTTTGTGGCAACAAAACTCGTAACCAAATCAGAGATGATACTGTTCTTTTGAATTTTCCTCTATACTGTCCGAAGTGCAAACAGGAAACATTGATTGAAGCAAAGTATCTGAAAGTAACAGTTATTGATAATCGAGATAAACTAAATATTGTATGAAACGGAGATGCTAATTTTGGATTATAAGGAAACGGACTTGAATTTTTTATATGATGATTTATCAAGAGAATACGGGAAAAAACAAGCTGAGTTGCTTTATTCTTTAATGTGTCAAAAATATACCGACCTATGTAAATATGAAATAAGATTTGAAAATGACGAGATGAACGAGCATATTTTTAACAGAATACTACCAACAATAGGTGTATATATAACCCTCATAGAAAACGGTTTTACCAAAGAAAAAGCACTTGCGGTTGCTCATGAAGAAATACAACGCAATGCTAACTATAAAGCAAAAGAAAATACCAAGCTTACAAAAATGCCTTTTACATATAGTTTGTTCAAGATGTTTGCTAAATCACACATGAAGAAAAAATATCCAATAGAAGGTTTTACGGTGAAATGGAGAAGATATGATTACAAAGAAATCCATTTTGACATAGTTCGCTGTATTTATAAAGAAATGTGTGAAAAATATTGTTGTCCCGAATTGTGCACGGTGTTTTGCCAGAGTGATGTAACTGCCTTTGCAGGATATAAACCCAAAATTAGATTTGAAAGGATAGGAACAATCGGGGAAGGCGCTAATTGTTGCGATTTCCATTTTATTCGCGGAAAGTAAAAAAATACAAATCATCAAAGAGCCAGACGCAAAGACGCAGAGCCGATGAACTTGTGAAGAAACTCACAGATCATCGGCTCTCTCTTTTTTTCAGAATTGGTCGCACAACCCACCAAATAAAAAAACGGTGCTTTGGTGGGCTGATTTGACATGCCCTGAAAAAAACTTATCTTCCCTCTAAACCCGTTTGAGTTTGGGGGGATTTTTATGTGTTGGTCAAGCACGACCACCACGCTGCTTGTCAGAAGCAGCAGCTATTTACATAGTGTCACGCAGAAGTGAGGATAACTTATTAAAAAAAGCCTTGCTTGCTCGTGGCACTTTTCTACTTTCCAAGTAGAAGTCACATATCCATATCATAGAGATAATTATGCGTATTGCCGTAGAGGTCTTAGTACCTTTGCGGCTTTTTGTTTGTCGTTTTTTATTGGAACGCAGGAGAAGCCTGTTTCGGGCAGTGGCTGTCGTAGCCCACCTCAATCTGAATTTTCTCAAAAAATTCAGATTGGAGGTACACATTATGGCTTACAACAAAGCCAGAGAAGAAAAGAAATGGCGGCTCTGGAAAGAAGCCGAGGAAAAACAGTTACGGAGCTTGGGAGTTAATGAGGACGATATAGAGAAGCTCCGTGTTCACGATTGGGCGATTTTTAATTCCGACAGACGGTATTATCAGCGAGTGCAGGAAACAGGTACATATCTTGACGAGCTTGTTGAAGATACTACACAGCCCGAAGTCAAAACGGTTGAGGATTTTCTGGACAGCATCGAAAATCAGCACCTCTATCAAGTTTTGATTAAGGTGGACAGGCTTACATTGCAGATTGCTTTTATGAAGATACAAGGATATTCAACCCGTGAAATTGCGGTGTATCTGGATATTACTGAAAAAGCTGTTTACAGAAGAATGGATAGGCTCAAAGAAAAATTAAAAAAGTTTTTTGAGTAGAGGGGAAAATTGAATATTCCCACGGGCTACAGGGTGAGAGGACAAAAAACCTCTTACCCTGTTTTCCTTTGTGTGGCGAAAACGGGATAGCTCCTTGGCAAGTGAATACCCATTCGCCAAATACTTTCTCTTTGTGATTGTGATGAGCATAAGCGTGTGTAGCGGTACGCCACGACCTGCCAAGCGGCAGCGAGCGATTGAAAGGTGGTGAGCCTATCTTACTGACTCAAAATATCGGGCAGCTCCCGATTTCGCCATAACCCATAAAGAGGATAATGATACTCCCGTCCAGTCACAGTCCGAACGTGAAAAAACCGTCGCAGGCAATGAGGGCGGCTCTGTCAGAACGACAGTTGGGGTGAAACTCCCGTGGCGTCAGTTCGCTGCTGACCGTTTGGCGACTTCCCATAGCATTTCGGGGTGTCGAGGACAAATTGAAATGCTTCTATCATATCAGCCAAACGAAAGGCGGTCATAAGAACAGAGATATTGTTAATATTCTTTCGACCTTAAATACTTCCTTTTGTTTGGCTGCCTACATAGGTAGAACTAATCTGCCTGAATCCAGATGGGAGGTCAAACACAATGGAAAGAATTATTAAGCGTGGCGACATTTACTATGCAGAGCTTAACCCCGTTATCGGCTCAGAACAAGGCGGCACAAGACCTGTACTTATCATTTCAAATGATATAGGAAACAAACACAGTCCGACGGTAATTATTGCAGCGATTACGAGCCGAGTATACACAAAAGCAAAGTTGCCCACACATACCGCAGTAAGTAATTATGAAGGGGTTGACAAGGACTCTGTTATCCTGCTTGAGCAGATACGGACGATTGATAAGCAGAGGTTAAAACAGTATATGGGAATGATGCCCAATAACATAATGGCAAGAGTTGACAAGGCTCTTGCCATTAGTGTTGCACTTGAAAAAAGTGAAAACAAATGTGTAAAGCAGGTATGAGGGATAGATTTGCACATTGGTAAAAATGCGGCTGTATTTCTATAATTTAGAGTACAGCCGCTTGTTTTATAGCGGAGGTACTCATTATGGGAAATGAAAACTATATCCAAAATTCAGAATTGCAAAATGAACAGATGAAAGATGAAAGCGAAGTATTTAATTCATTTATCAATGTTATGGTGCAGATAGTTGAAAAATACGGAAAGACAGTTTTGCAAGAATTGGATTGTGCTGCGTAAGCTACGCAGCCTTACATATCACATTTCCCTATAAAATTATGGAGGTGGTACGATGAACAGAGAAGGAAAGAAATGTGTCCTGTATCCGAGAGTAAGTACCGAAATGCAGGTAGACGGATATAGCCTTGAAGGACAAAAAAACGGATTAAAACGATTTGCTGACCGAGAAGAAATGGAAATTGTCGGTATCTATGAGGATGCAGGTAAATCAGGAAAATCTATTGAAGGACGACCTGCATTTAAGAAAATGCTTTCCGATATAAAAAACGGATTGGAGATAGACTATATTCTGGTTTATAAACTTTCCCGTTTCGGAAGAAATGCAGCGGATATTCTAAATTCATTAGAGTTTGTACAATCTTATGGAATAAATCTTATTTGTATTGAAGAAGGAATTGACTCGTCACAGACAAGTGGAAAACTTTTAATCTCTGTTTTGTCTGCGGTTGCAGAAATAGAAAGAGAAAATATCATTGAACAGACAATGAATGGACGGAGAGAAAAAGCACGACAAGGTGGGTGGAATGGTGGATTTGCACCATACGGATATTATCTGAAAGACAATCAGCTCTTGATAGAAGAAACGGAAGCTGAAGCAATCAGAATTATATTTGATAAATTTGCTAATTCTGACATAGGACTTGGCGGGGTAGCAAAATATCTTAATCTTCAAGGTATAAAGAAGATACCTCGTCAGAACGGCACATTAGAAACTTGGAGCAGTCATTTTATACGGTTGATATTAGACAATCCTGTTTATTGTGGAAAGATTGCTTATGGCAGAAGAACACGAGAAAAGGTAAAAGGTACAAAAAATGAATATAAGCAGGTTCATGCAGAGGATTACATTCTGGAAGATGGACAACATGAAGGAATTATCAGCGAGGAATTGTGGCAAAAGGTTCACGCAAAGCGTATGGCAACAGGAATTAAACAGCCATCCAAAATCGGTAAGGATAGGTCACACCTTTTGACGGGGATATTAAAGTGTCCCCTTTGTGGAAGTTCAATGTATACGAACAAACACGCTTGGACAAATAAAGACGGCACATACAAAGAGGTTTACTATTATATTTGTGGTAGAAATAAGCAGGAGCGAGGACATCATTGTGATTATAAAGCATCGCTAAGAAAAACAGATATTGAGCCACTTGTAATTGAAGCTGTTAAGGAATTGGTAAGCGATAAGTATTTTGCAAAAGAGATTGAAAAGCGTATTGGCGTACAGACCGATACAACAGCTATTGATAAGGAACTTGCCAATTACGAGAGTAAGCTGAAAGAAGTAGATTTGAATAAAGCCCGTCTGGAACGAGAGATTGATAATCTGCCTATTGATGCTCGTTTCAGAGAAAGGAAAATCCACGATATGACTTTAAGACTTGATGCCTTGTATGATACGATTGTAGAGTTGGAAGAACGGATTGAAGATGCAAAGCTGAGAAAAAGCTCTATCGAAATGGAAACAATCACTCTGGACAATATTTACAAGCTTATGCTGAATTTCGGAAAGCTCTATGATATAATAAGTGACGAGGAAAAGAAAAGCCTTATTACTTATCTCATAAAAGAAATTCAGATATATCCAAACGGGGAGTCAGAGCAGCCTTTGAAGTCGATAGAGTTTAATTTCCCAATATATCGGGATGGTCAAGCGGTAAGGCGGCTTTTGTGGGAAAAAGGTAATACCGTTGAGTGCGTAGTTCTGATTACAAGAAATAAGAACTAAAAATTCCTATTTTACGTAGTTTTTTGACAACTATAAAATCAATTAAACTCAACTATTTCCTGAAATCTGTAAACGGAAACATATCGAAACAGGCAAAAATACGTTATCAGATGTACACAATCGACCTGAAAGGCAAAATTTATGTGCAGATTTGATTAAAACGGCAGATATGTTGTCAGATAGCTTAAGAGTGCCTATTTTACGCTATTTTGTGAAACTAAATAGTTTGGTGGCTGAGTGGGAAGATTTGGTGGCGGAAAATCATTTGAAACAAAAAGCTTGTTACATAGAATTGTGAAAAGATGAACTTATAAGTAGAGAAGAATTCGGTGTGAAAATGGATTCTCGCTGTTTCTGATGTAAAAATTGATGACTGGAAAGCCGCAGATTTATATGAAGATAATAAAATAAATGTGCTTGACCTTTGTAGAATGAAATTTGAATTAATAAAATGAGGTGTAAAAATGAAAATAAAAAGAATGTTTGCTTCGATAATATCAGCAGCTGTTATATCTTTATCTTCCGTTACAATTTGTGGAAGTAATATTGCTTATGCTGATTTTTCTTCTAATCCTGTAATCAGCCGTGAATGTCCTGCATATTCTTCTTCGGGAATGGCAGCTTCTGCAAATGATAAATATTACTACTCTTTCTGGAATAGTAATGGTGCTGATTATCTTGCATATGACCTTTCTGACGTTCCAAAAGATGAACGAAAAAAGGTAATTGCGGTATGGTATAATGCAACAGGACAGTTTGATTATACCGTTTTAAATGGAAGTTCCAATGGTGTTCCTTCAGATTATACAATTGAAGTGAATGCTGCTGAAGGTGGAAGCTATCCGAAAGATGGTTGGGAAATTGTTGAAACAGTAACAGGAAATACACTGCATTCTCGTCAGCATGTAGTTGATATGGAAGGATATAATTGGATAAGACTAAATATCAGCGGAAATGATGGAAAAACGGGCGGAAATACGTCAATCAATATGGATATACATAATGTATCAGACGGGATTTCTGACAGCTTTATATTTTATGGTGATTCAATCACTGCCTGTGGAATGATGAACTGTTACGGAACAGGATTTGCCGAATATGTCAATCAAATAGACGGCAGATATTATCCGATTCAGGAAAACGGCGGTATTGGCGGTATCAGAAGTATAGAGGGTGCTGAAAATATTGATCGCTGGCTTGAATCATTCCCTGGAAAATATGTAAGCATTGCCTATGGCACAAACGATGCGTGGGGAAATCAGTCCGGAACGGAACAGTATTATAATAACACGGAATATATGGTAAAAAGCATTCTTGCGGCTGGAAAAATTCCGATTATTCCAACAATTCCTTATGCAAAAGAATCTGCTGTAGGTGATAATGTTCCTGCATATAATGCAATGATAGAAAAAATATATGAAAAATATCCTCAAGTTATTAAGGGACCTGATTTCTATGAATTTTTCAAGAAAAATCCTGACTTATTGAGTAGCGACGGTGTTCACCCTGCTGAAAATGGATATGCAGAAATGCGTAAATTATGGGCAAAAACAATGTATGATGAGATATATTCATCAGAGAATCCGGCACCTGAAAAGATTAAAGGTGATGTCAATGTAGATGGAAAATTTGATATAGCTGACGTTGTTAACTTGCAGAAATGGTTACTTGCTGTTTCTGATATAGAACTTGCCAACTGGGAAGCCGCAGATTTATGTGAAGATGGAAAATTGAATGTATTTGACCTTTGTGTTATGAAGCAGAAACTGATTTCAGGAGAAGTCACATCAAATGAAGTTTATGTTGAAAATACAGATGAACTAAAAAATGCTCTTAAAAATGCTGGCTCTTTTGCAAATGTTGGGGTAGTAAAATCCATCTGTAAACAGGTGCAAACGGCTGCGTATCAAGGCAGCAACCACGGCATCTCAGCCACCGGAGGGTTTACTTCCCACGGCTATTCCTGTCGGAACAGAGTATCTTTTGTCAATTGATCTGCGTATGTATCCTATGCAGTCGATCTGATCATCGACTTTGCGGTCTGTCATTCTCGCTCTCTACCTGATTGGAATTGAATAGTAGGTGTGTCATGGCGTGCTTTCCGCTGCATCACAACCCGATACTTCGGGAATGCGGTGGTGATTTGCATCACGTTATCCTGGACGCAGATCTCTGTATTTGCTCCTGCTGTATTCACTTGTCAAGCTACAGATGGTTTACTACCCAAGATCAAACTATCGTTTGATCTTGAATATATTATACCACAAAAGAACAGACTTGTAAAATCTGCGATTTGACCTTTTTGCAGATTTGACAAACGTTTTATTTTATGGTATAATATATGCTCTTGTTTTTACGGCTGCCCATTTTGGGCAGCTTTTTCTGTTTCTCGCCGTCTGTAAGAGCCAGAAAACATATGCAGGATACGATTTCGGAAACGTCCAAAGTTACGATACCCATAGGCATTTCGCTTTAGCACCTTGATTCGATTGTTGCAGCCCTCTGTGTAACCATTGGTGTAAGGGCAATCGAACGAATGGAGGATTTCCGGCTTCCATTCTTCTATCGTGTCACAGCAAGCGACAAACTCTTTCAATCCGCTGTTTCTGGCAAGGCTTAGCCAAAGGTCTAATGTCTGTTCTGCTGCTTCTCCGGTATCACAGTCCAGCACTTGTAAGAAGTCGTCTTTGATGCGGTGGGCTTTGTGCAGCCGCTCTGACAGCTGAAGCATGGCAGTTACGTGTTCCTGATCTTCTTCTTTCAGATAGTCAAACCGCTTGTTCAGCAGCACTCTGGAACGCTTAAACTGTAACCGCTCCTTGCGGCTGAGTTTTGCTTGCTCTTGTTTCCGGATCGCTTCAAACGCCCAAATGACTTGCCGAATCCAGTGATACTTGTCTACCACTCGCACTGCATTGGAGAACACCTCTGCTGCCGTATCCTGATAGGGCTTCCACATATCGGAAATGAAACGTGTGACCTTTTCTCTTGCTTTTTCTTTCCACTGTAAGAAATACGATTTGACATCCCTTTTGTGCCGGTCTGGTAGAATGTCCAGCACCTTTTTCTTTTCCGGATCTGTAACAATGCACTGATATTTTTCCCGTCCAGTGTTTCCCTTAAACTCATCGATTGCAACAGACTGCTCCAAAACTGGTAATTCATCAAAGCAAACATTTTGATCGAATGTGCGGATCACCGTGGAAACAGATGTACCAACCTCTCTGGCAACACTGGAAAACGAGTATTCATTCTCCAGCTTCCAACAGATCTGATTTGTCAGACGTGCAGTCATTCTGGCATATCTGGGCAACAAGTCATTCTTTTCCGGAAAACGCTTGCAGCAGCTTTTGCATACATACCGACGTTTCCGCAAAATCAGTGTCGTTTCTTTTCCGAGGATCGATACCTCTTTGATTTTTTGCTGCCGATAGTCATGTACTGCATCTGTCAGAACACCGCACTCTGGGCAAGGCTGTTCCTGACGCTCCATCTCAATATGGAGTGTGACAGTATTACGATCGGATTCGACTTTTGTCAGATGTAATCCATCAATATCAAATAGTTGTGCAGCAAAATCAGTAGGCATAGCAGAATCTCTTTTCCGGTTTCACGATATTTTCTTTCCGATTATACCAGAAACGTTCCTGCTTGTAAAATCTGTAAACTTGTGTCATCGCAGATTTTACAAATCATTGATTCTGTGTTATACTGGCTTTGTCTGTGCAGAATCGACTTGATACAAAAAGAGATGCCGTCATTTGACAGCATCTCTTACAATATGGTATAATAGAACAGTCGGCTTCTTCCGTCAGGAAGGAGGTGAACGTATTTGCTGTATTACATGATTTCACTTTTCACTTCTGTTATGGTAGACATTATCTTGTATAAAGTCTACAAATGGTTAGACAGGAAGTAAGCCCGACAATAGCCTAACAATTGCCTGATCCATTTGGATAAGGCGAAAGCCCTCAGAGCTGCAACTCTGGGGGCTTTCTTTTTGCGTGAACGCATTGCCTTTACATGATTTCTTTTCGTTTCTATTATAGCACAGCATCACAAGAATGTCAACTATTTTTTTATAATCCCAAATGGTTTTGGCGGCGTTTTTTCAGGATTTCTTGCTTTGCATTCTCTAATGCTGGCAGCAAAAAAGTTTCTAGTCTTTTGGACATAGACTTCATGTAAAATTGCTTTCTTGATTGTGAACAAACTAAGTATCCATTATATGCTTCTGGAATATTCTCGATAAAATCGTAGATTTCCTGCATTTTTAGTTGAATTACAGGAATCATTCTTTTTTCCGCTAACAAAAGACCTGGATATTTTAATGTTTCTAAATCTCTTGCTAATAGTGGTTTCCCTTTTAAACCATAGGTTGTCGCTGTGTTTTGTATGCTTGATTGTATTCTTGTTTCATCACTAAGCATCAATTCCAATCTCTTTTCTGTACATTTATTGGCAAAAGATGCACCATTATCAAATACAGGTGCAAGACGATACGCATCATTCTCATAGAGTACACCCCAGTTTCCATTGTTGCGATCTGTATTATTAATTAGGATGTCTATGAGCATTTGAGTCCAAAATCGTTCTGTTATACCGCTTACTTTGCTGAGAATAGGGTTGTATCGTAAGTGCAGAAGGATTTCTTCAAGGTCAACTAGATGTGAATCCGAGGTAGAGGATAGGCTTTCTTCCAGTTGCTTAGAGAGTTCATTGTTATATACATTTTTCAAAGTCCGAATTTCACGAAGGGAGCCTTCTTTTTGACAAAAATCTTTGCAGGCAACTACTAGTTTGCCATTTCGGATTCCTAAAATAGTTTGATGCACGTCAATTCCAAGTATTTCATAGATGTGACTTCCTATATATTCAGACAGCGGTGCTGTCATATATGACAGCACATCACCACGCATTCCTTTTGTACTTTTGGGGTACTTTACAATCCAATATGTTCCATCAATTGTAATACCTTCTTTTTCGCCAGCTTGTCCACCATATGTGCCATTTCTCTCATTGGTTAAGTATGGATCAAGATTATATATTTGCTGCATAATTTCTCCCTTCAATCCGGAAACATATACTTTTCGCAAATCATATCCCACTGATGTACATTCAAAACGTCAGGTACAAGCATTTTTGACCAGTTTTCAATGGCATCTGATATACTCATAAATGCTCCCATATCGTTTTCTTCATCTGCTTTTTCAGCTGTTTTTATCATATCTTTGATTGCATCGGGAAGTTTATCATAAAAATCAGAAATATCAATTACATTGTCATTTGCAATCCATCGAAATTTTTTTGCCATCGGAACCACTCCTTTTAATAATATACCATCGCCATACTTGCCAATTCCGCAAATGCTGCCTTATTTTCCGGGAAAATACACAATCCCTGAAAGCTCTCATCATGTGCAAAGTAATATGTTGCCAAAGCTTCTGTCAGAGCAGCATCGTCTGTTTCTCCGATTTGATGCAGCATATCATTTACCGTTTGCGTAAAAGTTGTACAGCGTAAACCATTTTGTGTGAAATACTCTATTTCATGAAAATCTGGAACAAGGTTGTAGTTGATATTTTGGTAAATGCCCTTTTTTCGTGCGTAAACATCGATCACTCGTTCATTCAAATATCCAGTGAACAGTCCCATATATTCCAGTGCAGATACACCACATAAAATGACATCTTCTGTGACAACACTTTTCAACCACATTCCATGGGAGAGAAAATCACCGCTTTTTCGGGTTTCCATCATTTCATCCGCCTCCTGCATTCAATTTCTCTATTCATACCATACACGATTTCGTTCCATTTGTCAAGTAGCTTACTCGCCCGATTTGATATTCCGGCACAGATAGCACATCCGGATTTTCGTTATAGACTAACGCAGTCTTTCGATTTTCTTTCCTGTTCCGCAGCATTTTGTTCCGGTGCATCAGAACCTTCGCTGACGATCTCGTCCTTGTCCTGGAACTGTAATGCAGCATTCAGTTCTGCCAAACGGCTGGATTTTGCCTGATATTCTGCTTCTTTTGCAAATGGTTTTTGGATCTCCACTTCTGCCGTGTGCAGCTGTGTTTGAATATCCTCCAGTTGGTGCGTAGCATTCCGAATTCTGTCCTCGATACCACGGAGTACGTTGTCGATTCTGGTGATGTTTCCGGAACTGTCATCACCCAGCTCCAGTCGATGCACACCGCTATGTTCCAACGTCATGGTGTAACCCTTTTGCAGCGGCTCAAACCGTGCAAACATAGTAAACCCACAGTATTCGCCGATCTCCGCCTTGGAATTGTCCGGCTTGACAAAGCTGCGGATCGCCTGCATCAGTGCAGCAGCTGCTTTTTTCCGCTCTGTGTATACCACGCCACGAACGCACATAGGCGAGAATCCGTCCACATTTGGTGTGTAATGCTCTGTATAGTGCTTCATGTCGTCGGTGTAGTGCTGAATGAATTGCTCCTTTTGCTGAATTTGCTTGGGATATTCATTCCGAACCATGTCTTCCATTCGATACCGCTGATTTCTCCAGCTGTTTCGGGAAGCTTTCAGCTTGGAAACCTCAATGTCCAGTTCCATCTGCTCTTTTAGCCGAGGATCTCCGGTGCAGACTGCCTTGACCTCAGCATAGGACAATGCACGATCGTCCACGTCCTCTACATCTCGGTTCGGCGATTTGGATGTCATGATCTGACCGGTGATCTTTTGTTTCCGCTCGATAGTCTGCCAACTGTAGGCATCAAAGGTGTCCTCTGTGACATAGCGATAGATGTGTACTTCTTTGTTTTGATTGCCCTGTCGGATGATCCGTCCCTCCCGCTGCTCGATGTCGCTTGGACGCCAGGGTACGTCTATATGATGTAATGCGATCAGACGCTCCTGTACATTTGTGCCTGCACCCATCTTTTCCGTAGAACCGAGCAGCACACGCACTTTTCCTTTTCGTATCTTTTCAAAGAGGGCTTCTTTCTGCTTGTTGGTGCTTGCTTCGTGGATATATGCGATTTCTTCCGCTGGGATACCCATGTCGATCAGATGGTTTTTGATGCTGTCATAGATGTTGGTAAATTCTTTGCTGCTCTTGGATTTGTCCGGTGTGGACAGATCTGAGAAGATCAGCTGTGCAGACCGCTGCTCGCTGGTTTCCTGCCAGATACGGTATACATTTTTGGCACACGCCATCGCCTTGCTGTGTTCCGATTCCGGCAAGTTATGGTTCAGCAGTCGCTGATCCAGAGCCAGACTTCTGCCGTCGTTGGTAATGGACAGCATATTGTCTACAGAACTGTCCACACCGCCGCCGTGAACTCTGTCCGCACGTTCCATAAAGGATTGCATAAACTGCTTCTGGATCTCGGAAGATGGCAGCACTTCGGTGTGAAAAACGGCTTTTGGTACGTCCAGATTTAGCATATCTGCGGTCTGAATGTCTGCGATCTCCCGGAATAAGTTGGTCAGTTCCGGCAAGTTATGAAATTTGGAAAATCTGGTCTTGACACGGTATCTGCCGCCCTCCGGAGCGACTTCACCGGCAGTGACCGCTTCCAGGAAGTTACCAGCCCAGCAGTCAAAGTGGATCATACCCATTTCGGTCAAGGTGTCGTGCTGGAGATATTTCTGAAAGGTGTAAGCTTCTGCAATACTGTTGGAGATTGGCGTGCCGGTGGCAAAAGTGCAGCCTTTTCCGTGGGTGATCTCGTCCAGATACTGTACTTTCATATATAGGTCTGATGCACGGGAAGAACCACTGGAAATGCCCACATTCTGCATTTTTGTGAAGATCTCCAGATTCTTGAACATATGGGCTTCGTCCAAAAACAGATGATCTATGCCCAGTTCTTCGAAATAGACCGTATCATCATCTCGCTTTTTGTCCTGCAAAGATTCCAGCTTCTTTTTGATCTTTTTCCGAGATGCCTCCATTTGCTTGACGGTGAAACTGCGTCCGTTTCCGGAGTTGTTCAGTTCCTCGATCCCTCTGGTGATCTCATCTTCCTGCTGCCAGAGCAACGCCCGTTCCCGTTCCGGTGATACAGGGATCATGGTAAACTGGCTGTGTCCCATAATAATGGCATCATAATCGCCCAGCATTGCCTTGGTGAAGAACTCTTTTCGCTTGTCTTGCTCAAAAGTCGCCTGTGTCGCCACAAGGATATTGGCAGAGGGGTACAGCTTGATGTAGTCCGCTGCAAACTGTTCTGTCAGATGATTGGGAACAACCACCAGACTTTTCCGGCACAGTCCCAGCCGTTTCAGTTCCTGTGCCGCAGCGATCATTTCAAAGGTCTTTCCGGCACCAACGGCATGAGCCAACAGTGTGTTTTTGCCGAACAGGATTCTGGCAACGGCATTTTTCTGATGCGGTCGCAGTGTGATGTCCGGATTCATGCCGGGCAGCTGTAAGATGCTGCCGTCATACTCCCGTGGACGGATGCAGTTGATCGACTGATTGTAGATCTGACAGAGATTTTCCCGACGGTCTGCATCTTCCCAGATCCATTCGGAAAAACGCTCCTTAATGGCATCCGCCTTGATCTGTGCCGCTTCGGTTTCATCTTTGTTGACCACACGGTGCTTTTTGCCGTCTGGATCCTCGTAATAATCTACCACTTCTACCCGTCGAGAGTTTAGCAGGTTATCCAGAATCATCAGAGCATTCATTCGTTTCGTTCCGTAGATGTCAGTGACCGAGATGTTGCTTTTTTCCGTACTTCGTCCGCTGACACGATAGGAACCGGAAAAAGCATCAAATTCCACGTGAAAATCTCGATTCCAGAAAGAGATTTCAAAGGTTTCCTTGGCGAACTGCTCGTAGTACTCTGTGGGAATCCATGTGGTCCCCAGACGTACAAAGATGTCGGCAGCTTCCAACCACTGGGGCTGTGCTGCCTGTAACCGTTCTACGTTCAGGGTATATCCGGCATCCGTTCTGGCGGCATCTTCTGCAATGGTCAGCTTTTTCCGTACATTTCCGGAGAGATACTCATCTGCCGGCAAGTACGCATGGGAATCCGGATCCGCAGCATCATAGGACGGGTTGCGGAAAATCAGTCCCTGCAATTCCATATACAATTCTTTTTCTGTTTTTCCGGTCAGATTCTGCATATATGCCATGTCCACGCAGGCGTTTTCATTCATGCTGTAGGTCAGAGCATCCTGTGCAGTGTCTGCACTTGTGATCTGATACTTCTGGCGAATCGTCCGTTTCGTGAACAGGTCGGTTTTTTCTACAAATTTGCCTTTTTCATCTACTTTTTCCAGTGCGGACAATAGTGTGTAACCGGTATCTACTTCCAGAATCCTGCGGTTTTTCTTTTCTGTCAATCTGCCGTACTGCTGCACAAACTGGTCGTAATACCGTTCCATTTCCCGCTGCTTGCTGCGGACTTCCGTATCTTCTGCACCGTTTAGCTGCAAAGTTACCAGATCCCGCAGACAATCCCGAATCGGCAGTGCAGCACGGATTCTGGCTTCTGCATCTGTTGTGCTCTTTTGTTCTGCCTTGGTGAGATTGGTCAGTTCCGGCGAAAACGGCAGCATGATACCGTCCTTTTTGTAATACAGCTTGCCGTCCATAACGGCGTAGGAATAGTTCCGCACATTTTCCGCTGAAACAAACGGCATTTCTACCGATTCTTTCACTGGAACCGGTACTGGCGGCACTGGCAGGCGATTCACGGCACGTTCCAATTCCATGCTCAGCGAATTTCGCAGCGTGTCTGCACAAGTACTCTCTACACCAAATCTGCCGCTGGTCATCTGCATTTCGCCCAGAATCATTTCCGGATGGTCGGCAAAATATGCGTTGATGCGGATACCGTTGGCATCTGGTTTCAGCTGTACCCACTCCGGCTGTTCTGTCATTGGCTCTGTTCGTTTCCGCAGGAACAGAATGTCTGAGGTGACTTCGGTGCCAGCAGCATACTTAAAGGTAGTGTTGGGCAGCCGGATTGCTCCCAGCAGTTCCGCACGTTCTGCCAGATACTGACGGACAGATGCGTTTTCCTTGTCCATAGTACCTTTGGAGGTGATCAGTGCGACAATACCGCCGGGGCATACTTTGTCCAGCGTTTTTGCAAAGAAATAGTCGTGGATCAGAAAATGATGACTGTCGTATGCGGCATCATATACCGAAAAATCGCCGAAGGGAACATTCCCCACGGCGGCAACAAACGCATTGTCCTGAAAATGGGTCTTTTCAAAACCGTTGACCTGAATTGCAGACTGGGGATACAGCTGCTGTGCAATTCTACCGGAGATGCTGTCCAGTTCCACACCGGAAAAATGACAATTTTGCATACTCTCCGGGCAAAGTCCCAGAAATGTCCCGATGCCGCAGGACGGTTCCAGAATCTCGCCGGAAGTGATGCCGATCCGTTCCAATTCCTGATACACCGCACGAATCACGGCAGGTGGCGTATAGAAAGCCGTCAGGGTAGATTCTCTCGCAGCTGCATATTCTTCCGGGGACAGCAGTTTCTTTACCTCATCATAGTAACTGGAGGTGGTTTCAAAAACTTGTTTCAGACCGCCCCAGCCCACATATTCCGCCAGTATCTCTTGTTCTGCTTCTGTTGCCGGTCGCTGTTCCGTTTCCAGTTCCTGCAATGTGCGGATCGCAAGCAGATTGGCTTCGATTCGTTCTTTGGGCAGTCCAATGCCCAGTGTATCTGAGGTGATGCGGTAATTCTGCGGCAGTTCGGCATTGCTTTCCGGCTGTTCTTCGGAAAAAACAGGATCTTCTGCCTGTTCCTCAACTTCTGTCTGCGACTCTACCTTTTCAAATAGAGTGGTATCCAGCAATCTCTCATAGGAGATGTTTTCCGTAACCACAAAGCTGCCGCTTGTTCTGGAAACGGTGCAATCGCTTGTGATCCACGGCAATGCTCCGGTCAGACCGACCACTTCACAGATCTCTCCGGTGGTCAGATTGCGGAACCGGTCGCCAATGGCAACGTCGCTTTTCGTTGTCATTTCCGGTTCTTTTTCCGGTGCAGCTGTTTCTTCTGCCAAAGCTTCCGGTTCGTATTTCCGGAGAGCGGCTTTCGCATTTTCCAGAGAAGCCAGTGTGTCGTACACTGGATCAAAATGTTCAATGGTGTCCTTGGCATCACGAATGTGCCGTTGGATGTCCTTTGAAGTAATGTACGTGCCGGCATCCAGCAAGGCAGCAGTTTCTTTTGCGACTTCGTTCCACTTGTAAGTGTATTTCTCATGGGTTTCAAGTTCGATCTCTATGCCGGACGCACCATGGTTCGCCATGTAGATCGGTGTGATTCCGCTGTGACCGCCGATGCCGTATTCATCTTTCAGAAATACGGCAAATTCCTTTTGGTTTGGCTGGCGATCGGCATAATATTTGGAAACACGGAATTTTCCGCCCACAAAGCCCGTTCCTCGCATGAGTTCCAGCTGCAATGCTGCTTCTCTGGAAAGCGGCTCGGTGTGGACGGATTCCTTTTCATCGTCTGACAGAGTGACCAGATCATTAAAATCCAGAACCGACAGCACATTCCGGTTCATTTCTTCCAGAGATTCGTACTGTTCTGTCCGGACAATGGAATTTCCATAGGCATACAGCATCCGGAATTGCTCCAAATCTGCCGTCACCTGAATTTCCATATCAGTATCTTCATCTGTGGTGTAGGCGATGAAGATGTTGGAAAGGTCTGAGAGATCTGCTTCGGAACTGTATTCGTCCATACAAAAGTCGTTGATGTAATTGATCGCCTTGTCAAGTTCCGGATCTCTGCTTTTCTCTGTAAGCATTCCCGGTTCCACAAAGTGAAACTGCATCAGCAAGCTGCCGTCTTCCAGGTAGGCAGTCAGTTCATTTTCGTCAAAATTCCAGTTCTTCGCCTTGCCAAAGTCCATGTGAATGTCTTTGCCGTATGGCTCTCCGGTTTCGTCAAGCTTACGAGAAGTAAAATCAACGGTAGAAACACCGGTAATGATTCTTTTTTCTCCGACGTATTCCGGACGGGTATGGTCAGTGATCTCAAATTCCATGCCAACTTTGACAGTTCTTTTGAGTTGAGCCAGATTCTTGACAACGGGGATCTCGATTTTCTCTGTCGGGCTTGTGATCTCTCGCAGCTGATCTTCCACACGCTCACGGATCACAGAATCCTCTATGCCGAGGATCTCGTAGATCTCTGTGGATTTTCTTCCGTACAAATCGGAAAAAGCAACATCTGCTGCAATATCTTTTCCGAGGTCGTCTGTGGGAAATGTATGGAGATACCACTCCCGCACATTACTTTGCAGTTCTGCTTTCTGTGATGCACGGTAGAGGATCTCAAATCCCTTTGTCAGCATATCCTGCTGCCAGCCGTCATAGACCAGTTCGTCAGATTGCCCCAGAATCACGCCGCCAAAATCCGGTGCATCCAGATCTTTCATGGTGATGTGCCGGTCATCAATCTCCTCGATCTCACGGCGTTTTCCGTCATAACGGATCACATCGCCGACTTCCAGACCAAGCGGTGATGCTGCCGGTTTTTCCGCTGCGATTTCCTGCAAGGTTTCCGCTGTCCGGATCGGATTTTTTGCCTTGAATTCCTCCAGAATCTGTGTTTCCTCCGGTGTTAACTGGGCGTGGGCTTCCAGAAACGGCACAAGTACATCCAGTGTTTCTCTGGCAGTTTCCTGATGCTCTGCATCATTGTAGGGAAACCGTTGGGCATCCAGAACACCCTGATTGAAGTCCCGAATGTGGTCGATCAGACTGCCGCCGCCTGTGCCTTTTCCGTCGCCAATGTCGAATCTGCCTTCATAGTGGAATTCTTCGCCGTCCAGTGTACCGGAAATCGTGAAGTTTGTTTTCTTATACCAACCGGCATGAAGCTTCGGATTACTGCGTTCTGTATGCTGCTTTTCGTCCAAAAATTCCAGTACCGCATTGGTCAGGGCAAAGCTGGCATCTGGATTGGCTTCGATAAAGTCCGAAAACAGGCTGCTCTCTGTAAACCATTCCTTGTTCCATACCATGGTCACAGAATCGGACACCGTTTCTTTTTCCGGCAAAACCTTGTAATTATACTTCATATCTGCAATGGAAGCAAAAGCTTTTTCCGTTTGCTCCTCATCTTCCAGAATGGCATAGAGAGCCTTTTTCATGCGGTTTTCCTTAACGGGATCGCCCTGCCAGTCTGCCATTTTTGCATCATAAAAAGCCTGTATCAAATGTTCTGCCGCCGCATCAGATGTCAGTGTAGGAAGTCTGTGCCGCAAATCGTCTATGGTACGTCTCTGTACAATATCCTGATACTCGCTTTCAGCAAGAGAAAGAATGGCATCTCCCACGGATTCATAGGAAATCGTTTTCCGTGCATTGCCATAGACCGCAGTCAATTCCGTTTCGCCAAATGTCGCAGAAAACGGCTTGTCGTTTTGCCGTTCAAATCCTCGCTGTATGCCAAGCAGAGCGACTGCCAGTTCCTTTCGTATATCTTCGCCTTGCTGCATTCGTCTGGCAAGAGCGTAGAGTTCCGGCTCAGTCAGACCGTTGCCGTAGATGCTTTTTTCACTGGGAGGAAATTTGTCCAGATAGCCATCCTCAAAAAAGAATAGCCGAGGCTCTCGATCTCATCCCAGGCAAGCGGAGCCTTTGCCAGATTCGCTGCCAGATCCTCCTGCAAAAATGCCTTTTCCTCATCGGTCAGAGGGATCTCCTGCTGTGGCTTTTGCTGGTCAATGGCGTTTTGCAGGGCTTCGGAAAAACGATTGAGCCTGCCGGCAAATATCCGTTTGCTTAGCAGCTGCACACTGCCGTATATGCGGCGGAAATTGTGAGAGCGTTCAAAGGCTGCGGAGATCAGGTCAGAATTCAGCTGTTCCGAGATCGCAAATTTCTCCAGATGCCGGAAAAACTTCTGCTGGGATGCGGTCAAATTGAATTGGGACTGCACCTGTGCAAACGCTGTCTGGATCATGTGCTTATGCTCCAGAAACGCATCTGCTGCCGGTAAATATGTTTCGATTGTGCCGCTTTCCTCTGCACGAATGGGATTGACATCTACCGGAATACCATGATATTGCAGCGGTTCTTCACTGTCGTGGAACAGGGCAAACAGTTCATCTTCCCGAAAATCTCCCTCGTATTCCACCAGAATATCCAGATCAGAATCCTCGTGTTCATAGCCTTTGCTCCGGCTGCCGTATACCACAATGTTTTTCAGGGTAACTGGTATCTCATATTCCCGGCAGATCAATTCCAGATCTGCTCGGATTGCTTCTGCAATTTCTGTCAAACTATCGTTTTTTGATGCAGCGGGGGCTTCCTGCATTACTGCAATGCTCTGATACAGTTCCAGATCAAACTGTGATACGGTGATATTACTGCTTTCCCGAATCTCCGCTGCAATGCTCTCCATGCCATCAGATGCCGCATCATATTCCGGCAGCAGATTCCCCTTGATGAAGACAGAAGCATGGAAATCCCGCCACATAAATTCTGCGGTTTCCGCAGGTATTTCCACCAGCTGCTGCTGTTTTTCCATGCACTGTGTCATGATGGTAATTGCATCGCCGCTTTGCAGCTGATCCATTCCAATGTCACGACCTATTTTGATAAAATAGATGTTGTGTTCCAGCATAAAATCTGTACTGAGAATGCAGGACGGTGCAGCAATCACATATGCTTTTGACTGCTGCTGAATCTGGGATAAGCTGTCCCGTGTCAATTGGTTCGGATAGGTGTAATAGGCAGTCGTTCCAACCATGCCCAACAGATTCATTTCCGGAACCGGTTCGGAAAACAGGGACAACTGCTGTGTGTTTTCCGAAACTGTTTCAACTTTTGCTTCTTTTTCCGAAGCAGAATTGACAATATTGGTACTTTGGTGTATAATGATGTCAGAGTCAAAGCGTTCCAGGCATTGGGGCAATGGTAGCCCTAACACCCTGAAAAGCTCTTGGCTCTTTTTTTCGTTCCAGTATAGGAGAGCATTCGCATCTGTGACACGCTCCAGATACTGTGCAAAGTTTACTCTGCCGTACACACTGGTAATGAAATTGGTGGGGACTTTCTCCAGGTCATATGTGCCGGTACCGTTGGCTTGCAGGCTGACGATGATCGGCATACTTTCCTGATCTACTGCCAGCAGTGCAACAAGCATATTTCTCTGGTTGTGTGGCGAAATGGAATCAAACAGCATGACCGGTTCCTGCATGAGTTCCGGCAGCTGCTTGACTTGTTCCACAGACAGACCATGCCAATGACTGTTTTTGCCCTTGGGGTGAACTGCATCACGCAAGTGCTTTTGGGTATACAGCATAGGCAGCGGCTGGCAGCCTGCCTGAATCAGAATTTCCGGTGTATCGCACACCTTCAAGGCATTGTACTGGGACAATGCTCCGGCAAGTGCCTGATCAACTTCTAATGCAAAAGCGGAAACAGATGCCACTTCTGTTTCCGCTTCTTTGATTTCTTCCTTTAATAGTGCAGGAGTTCCGGCAGTTTCCGAAAGTCCTCCGGTGTCTTGCAGTGATTGATGATGTCCAGTTCCGGCGGAATCCGGTACACGATCTGCTGCAATACCTGTTCCTCCGCTTTCCGGCTGGCTTTCTCGCTCTGCTCCGAGTACGTTCCCGCCTTCTGCTCGATCATGTATCTGGTAAACAGTTCCCGGTATTCTACCTCTGCTCTCAGATTGATCTCGTGATGCAGAATCAGGTAATGTGTGCTGTTCTTCGAGTATTTCAGCAGTTCTGGGTGATTTGTCTGCATCCACTCCCACCAGATCTCTCCGTATCTGCCCTTCGTTGCTTCTGCCGCTTCCAGAAGTGAATCCAGTGAGTTCTCGTTCCATTCGTCGTCCGCTTGAAACCCGCTGTTCACGAACTCCTTCCATTTTTTCTTCAATAGCGTCAAATCTTCCAGATTCATTTTTCTTCCTCTCTTTCGCCAAAAGTTCAATTGATTTCAAAGTTCTTCCGAAAATCTGTTGTGCATTCCGGCAAAACCGAATCAGATTCTGATTATCCCGGAAAAAGTCCATTGCGTCCAGATTCGGTTCAGGAACAGTCCAGGTAATATCGCTGTTCCGCTGCATCCGGAGTGCGGTTACATAGTTCGCTGCTTCCCGGAGTGATGTCACATACTGCTCTCGCCGGGCATCATCCAGCCCCATTGCATTCATGTGGGATTGGATTTCCGCCTGAATTCTGGGGTGCTGAAGATAATGCTCCACGGCTCCGCTGCACAGTTCCGCAGCAGTTGCATAGCTTGCATGGTGTTCTGTTCCCAGCATATGCCGGATCGCCGGTTCTTCTGCGGCAGTCAGCCGCCATGTGACTGGTGTTTCCGGATCGTCGGTCTGAGATATGTCAAACAGAAACAGCAGTGCATTTTTGCTGGGCGTTTCGTCAAATACCGTGATGCCATGCTCTCCGGATCTGACATAGCGTCCGCTCTGATTCCACTGGGACGCACTGGCGATGTACATGAGATTGGGGTTATCCCGGTACACCAGTGCCGCATTGGAAAAGGGCAGTTTGTACAGGTTTGCGGAGAAACGCAGAAATTGCAGCATTTCTCCCTTGTCGTGCAGTAGGCGGTTGGTGATCTCTGTCCAGTTGCTCTGGACTTCTCGCATCGTTGCCATAACTTGCATTCTTCCTTTCTACTATTATATATGAGATTCTCTCTTTTTGCAAGAGAAAATCCAAAAAAGCGAAACCACAATCGTGATTTCGCTTTTTCTGCGGTATTCTGTTGTTGGAAATTTAAGATGTGATGATTTCCTGATAAACGGTGCGGTAAGCATCATCGCTGACCGCATCAATGGCTTTTTCCAGTTCTTTTTCTTCAAAAATGCCGTCTGTCGCTTTCTGTACAATGTCGCAGCTGCGTTCCATTGCTCTTTCTGCGATGTCCATGGCATGGGAGATCAGCATATCTCCGGAAAGATAACTAAGGTAAGTTTCCGGTTCGTAGTCCTCCAGATATTCGATTCGTTGCAGGGCATAGCCACCGATCTCATTTTCACTGTCCGGCAGGATCATTGCCGGGCAAGTGGTTTCATCTTCCATGGTCATCATGGGCAGTGCTTCGTGCTGCGGCTCCGCAATGTGGAATTTTTGCTCGAAACTCAGCAGATCATCATATTTCGGGAGAATTTTTCCGTAAAACACGCTGAACACACTGTCCGTCATGCGGTGGATCTTGGTCAACAGAAAAAACAAAACGTCCTCATTGGTGCAGTATGGCTGAAGCTGCAATGTGCCAGCTGGCACATAGGAATTGAACCGGATCTCACAGCGGCTGAGAAGTTCCAGCCATACGGCATTGACCAAAATCTTTTCCAGCCATGCCGTTTCCGCTTCGATCTTTGTATCGCTCTCAAAGGGAATATCGTCTGTGGGCATGATACGGGAACGCATTTCTTCTACAGATACTCTGCCGGTGCATTCTCGGAACTGATCGTACCATTCCTCCGCCCGCATTCCATTCCGCACTTCAGTTTCTGCGGCTTGTTTCAGGGCAAGGGGCAGCGTTTCCGCAGTGATGCTGCCATAAGATTTCCGCAGCATTTCCACTTCCTGCAATTCAAAGTGCGGGTGCAGCCGCCATTTCCGCTGCACAACAACACCTAGTCCCAGCACGTCATTTCTTGCCCAGGCACGTTCCAGTTTCATATAGCTGTTGTCGTGTTTGGTCTGTACCGTCAGCAGCCAGAATGCCTTGCTTTCCGGTTTTGCCTGCCAGTTTTCCTGATGCAGTTCTTCTTCGGTAATGTAGACTGCCGTTTCCGGTGCTTGCTCATAGATCAGCAGCTGATTGACCAGCGACTGCTCTTCGTTTGCACCGGCAGTCAGCAAAAACTGCCGAAAAGCGGAATCGTCGTAAATATTGTCTGCTGTTTTTGGCTGCTGCATGATGCGGTCAATGGCACGCTGTAGGGTTTGACCGACTGTGATCGGATTATCTGGATAAGTCATTGTCTGAGTTCCTTTCTGCACTTATAGTTCCATACCTCGGTTTCTGCGGTGTAAAGCACGTTTTTTTGCTTCTTCTACCTGTCGTGCGTCCACCTGCACACCATCTACACAATGCTCATATACCCACTCTTTCAAGGGCTGCATCTGGTTGGTTTCATAGTATTGTACCAGCATGGTCTTAAATGTACCATCTAATTCTACCGGAATGGAAATAATGCCTTTTCCGTTTTCGATCATAATTTTGTTGGCAGTCAGCGATGCAACACGCTTGTTTCCATCTTGAAAAATCTGACTTCGCATCGTCCAAAGCATCACAGAAATCGCTCTGTCTGTTACATTTTCAATGGTCAGTAATTCCTGCAATTCATTGTGCAGCTTTTCTACATTTGGCAGTTCTGGTCGCCATGTTGTTCCGCTGATTCCCACGTCGCTGAAACGTGGCACACCCAGTTCCCAGTATTCCACATCTGCCTTCGCAATCAGTGCGTGAATATCTTCCAGAAATCCCAGATGCAACGGTTCGTTGATATGCTGGATCACATATTCCCATCCGTCACGCATATCACAAACTTTGCGAATTTCATTTGGTTTTAGACTGCCAACATTTACGTTGTTTAAGATGTCATTTGTCTGGGCAAATGTTACTGCAATGCCTTCCAGATTGGCACTTTTGTAAATGGAATCCACCAGCATTCGCTTGGCAAATGAAATGTTGTACTCCTGCGGCATTGAGAATTTATCCTGCATAGTATTGGCTCCTTTCTGCTTTAGAGAGAAATGCCTTGTGTTCGTTTTCTCTCCGGAAAATCAATTCCCTTGATACAGGTACTGTAAATAAACTGTTTTGCATTGTCCAGTGTATCATGATTGTAATAGTCCAGTAAAACGGTCTGGAATGTTTCGATTTCTTTTTCCGGCACTAAAATCAATCCGCAGCCATTTGCGATCATGATGTGGTTAGCAGCAAGCATTGCAGTACGCTTATTGCCGTCCCAGAAAATTTGCTGCTTGATGAGCCGGAACATGGTTTCAACTGCTCGTTCCGTAGGTGAAGGAACTTGCTCCATTTGCTGCAAAAAAGCACGAACAGCATCTGCGTTGGGAATTGGCGGCACATAGTCCGTTCCTCCAACACCAATTTCTCCGGTTCGCAATTTTCCCCATTCCAATGCTTCATCCTTTGCCACTTCACCATGTACTTTGCAAAGCCACTCTAAAGTCAATGGTGCTTCTGGTTCCTGGATCAGGATCTGCCATGCGTGTTTCAGGTTTGTGATTTTTAGAATATCCTCCACGGAAACATTCTGCACAGCTGCCTTTTCAACAATAGCATATGTCTGCGGAAAAGTCACATTGATTCCTTCAATTTTTGCACTTTTCCAGATGCTGTCGATCAGATTTCGCTTTGCCAGATACAGATTCTGTTCCAATGTCAGGTGGTATTTATCCTGCATTCTCATTTTCTCCTTTCTGTTCCGGAACTCTTGCCATCAGTCCATTGATCTGTACTTCCGGACTGTCCAGATCAATCAGCAGATACCGTCTGCCGTTGGTGTTCTGGGTACGCACTTTGCCCTCTGCATCACTGGCAATTTGCAGTGTCACACCGTCCAGAGCAATGGTCGTCTTGCTTTCGATCAGATTGTTGACTGTGATGGGCTTATCCTGTGTGGCTTCCTTGTATGCCTGCTGCATGGCTTCCGCACGTTCCTGACTGACACCGGAATCCAGCAGAATGTCCCGCACGTGAATGTCATCGATGACCGGAAGATCTGGCTCATTGGCATATTCTGCGGCAATATCCTTGAGTTTTTCATTGATGCTGGTAATTACCGGATAGCTGAGTTCGTCTTTTACGATTTCCTGCAAGAGTGTCTGGAATGTTTCCTTTTGCTCCTGTGCGGTCAGTGTAAATACACATCCCAGCACATCTTCTATCATGCTGATATTGACTTTTTTCGGTTTACGAGCGGAATACAGCACATGATTTACGTCCGGACCTCTGCCGGTAAACGTAGGGTAGAGGAATCCGTCAAAGGGGATCTCTGCGACAACATGGTCGCAATTCGTTTTCCGCTCAATGGCTTCTTCCGTTTCATTGTATACCAGTCCGTCTACCCGTGTTTCCACCGGACAAATGGCTGCGATCAGAAACGGATATTCATAGGTGTCGTAAGGATTTTCTGCTTCGTCTGCGGATTTTTGAAAGACTGTGTAATTGCACTGACCGATCAGAATGGCATACGTGGAGGGATAGTCCAGATTGTCGGCGATCTGGTGCATTAAAAGTGACACATTATCTTCATTTTCCAGTTTGGACTGCAATGCTCCATAGAGAATGTGCTGACTGCCGCCTTCTTCATAGGTTTCCTGCGGGAACTCATATTCGATCAGTCCTTTTCCCAGTGTGCCGGAGAGAACACGTTTCAGTGTTGCCATCAGGCATTCATTTTCCTCTGCCGGAATGCTGTGATAGGGTCGTATCTGGATGTTGTGGATATTTCGCTCCACATCGACAAATGCAGTAGCGACACGGTTCATGGCAAATCGGTCGCTGGCTGCGGAAAAGTGTTTTTTTAGTTCTGATAATTCTTTTTTGTTCATGGCATTCCTTTCTATTTTCCATATGTGAGAGCGTAAACTCTGCGTCCGCCTACAAAGAAACGATATGCCGAGTTTTGCGTAAATTCACTTGCACTTACCCATGCTACACCAGTGGACTGCCACTGGATCGTTTTGGTTCTTGGGTAGGATGCTGCGGAATCCAGAAGCAGATATTTTCCGGTTTTCTGATCATAGTCCACAACGGAGATCCAGTGTCCCGGAATATTGGCACAGATCGTTCCACCGTTTCGGACGTGCTGCAATGCAGCATCTACGCTGTATAACTGTCCAGCATACTGAACGCCATAGTTTTTTCCGAATGTTTTTAAGTATGCCGGAAAGAAACGTACATCGACACCGGCGTGTGCGGTACGATAGCCGTTGGTTTTTGCCCAATCTGCAATCGTGATCGGATCAAGAAACACATTTTTCTTGTAATACACCGAGTTGATCACGGAAAAGATACCGCACGCTGAATTGGCGATCGTCTGGTCGTTCTCGCCGCAAACTGTCCAGATATAATTGTCCCACCGGCGAATACCGATCAGGTATTTGCTGCGTTGCTGTTCTGCACCATCTGCTTGTTGCCAAGCAATCGTCTGCGGTGTCATGCAGCCGGTTTGTCCAAAGTGATATGTCTTTCCGTCTATTACTGCATCACCGGTTGTAATGCCATTGCGAGTGAAATAATAAGTTTCTCCGGCGAGTGTCTGCCAGCCCATCAAAGCTGTGCCGGAAACAAAATAATACCGTTTCCCGTCAATATTCTGCCAGCCGTTGACGTTTTTTCCGTCTTTTGTGAAATAATAGTAGGTCTTATCAAGGCACAACCAGCCAGTTTGCATTTCACCGTTGGACTTGAAGAAATATCTGTTATTGTCCAGCTGTTTCCAACCAGTCTGGGCAAGCCCTTTTTCCGTAAAATAAAATCTTTTCCCGTCGATCGTCTGCCAGCCTGTCTGCAAAATGCCGTTTTTGCTAAAGCTTCTTCCATACCGGCTGTCGATCCAGCCATTTTGAATCGTTCCATCTTCCGCATAATAGGAAATGGTTCCATCAGAAAAGGTGCAGAAGCCAGTGTGCTGTTCTCCGGTTTCATTGTCCAACAGATAACGAGTGCCGTTTACCTGGATCTCACCAGTTTCTTTGCCGTCTGCGTCTGCATAATATCGGTTATCGTACACAGAGATCCAACCAGTCTGCATCGTACCAGTTTCCGGATCAAAATATACTCTTTTGCCATTTACCGTCCGCCAGCCCGTTTTTTGCACACCATTCCAGTCAAACAAGTAGAAAACATGGTCGATTTCTTGTTCTCCTGTCACTTTTTGATGCGTTTCTGGGCTAAAGTAATATCTCCGCCCGTCAATATTTTGCCAGCCGGAATATTCCGGTTGCACCTGTGTAGTATCCGTTGCAATTACAGTTGTTCCTGTTGCGATCAGAGGTGATGCCTGTTCTTCTGCAAAAGTATGATTTGGAAAAATCAGCAATCCAGCTGCAAGTGCGATCAAGCTGCCATAAAAAAATGTTTTGTTTCTTTTCATTTTTTGATTTTCTCTTTCTGTTGTGAAGTGCTATATTTGTTCCTAACTATTTTATCACAATTCTGTTTCGGTGTCAATTTGGTACATCACAGTCCCAGTGTTCGTTTTCTTCTGGCTTGCTGCAACAGTTTTTCTGTTCTCTGGTACAGCAAGGCGTATTTCTCCATATCCAAATCCACCAGTTTGGTCTTTCCGGCTGGATCTCTGCATTCCACTCTGACAAGTTCGATCTGCGTGGGATATATTGCAATACCTTGTTGGTTCATCGCTGCCACTGCTTCTTGCGGTGGCTGCCATGTGCCAGTTCGAAGTTTGATCTGCCGGACTGCGGTATGCAGTTTTCCGGCTTTTTCCGGTGCAAGCCGCAGCTTTGCCTGTCCTGGAGTTTCCTGTGTCCAATGGTGCTTCGCAAGAAATTTTCCCATTTCCAGATATGACTGCAATACCTCGCTCACGCCGATCCAGAGAGGAGTGACAACATTTTCTTCTGCAATACAGCAGATCTTCGGCTGGATCTGCTGCCAGTGCTGCTGTAGATCCGCCAGTTCTTTGGCACATGGTGTAGTTGCAAACCCTTGCCCATAACTGCACGTCCGGATTTTGATCTGAACCGTGTCATTCAGCTGTTGCGGTGTGCTGACATTTTCCCGAAACGCCTGAAATTCTGCGGATTCTTTGATGCTCTCCAGCTGCATTTTCTCTGAAAAGAAACACATTTGTTCGATCCCATTTACAGACAAGATCACTTGACAAAAGGTATATGCGTCTGTTTCAGGTGTCAGCTGCTGCAAATCATCTGCGATTTCCTGAAATCGCTGCTCTGCTGCTTGGTAGGCACTTCTCCCAGATTCATATTGATCGGGATCTTCGATGCAGAATCCCTCCTGCATATCTTCTTCGGCGTGTATCATTTCTTCCGTTTCATGGAGCAATGCCTGAATTGCCAGTGTTTCTTTTCCTTGGATACGCTGAATCTCCCGCAGCACTTTGATGCGGTTTGGCAGAGTATCTGCATATGTTTTTTCCGATGCTCCGCAAAGCACTCTTAGAAATTCCTTGTCTTTTCCGATGCGAATGCCGTTGTTGTCATCTCGATACCAATTCTCCACAATGTTCCTCCTTTATCTTGTAATGCCCTGATTTCGCCGGTGCTGGCAGAATGCTCTTTGAGCGTTCTGGAACAATTCTGCTTCCAGATTCGGTTTCTCTTGAAATCCAAGCGGTTCAACAGAAAAAGCTGTGACAGCGATCCCGTTTTTCAGCACGATCACGTCACTGACACTGAGAGAATGTCCCATATATCCTGCCGGAATGTCTTGATTGCACTTTGCAAAAATGGCATCCAGTTTGTCTGTTCCGCTGATCTCTGTCATATTTCCACGATACACCATGTCATAATCACCGAGATGTAGGGTGACACCCATTTTTTCCTGATCAGCACTGCTGAAAAAACGGATCCCATGATATGCTTCGTTCTCTTTGATCTGATAAATACAGTATTCTGTGGCGTGGTCAAACAAAAGCTGCTGTTTCTGAGCAGTCAGATCTTTGATTTTCTCCTGGCATACAGCGATCTGATCTACGGTGTATTCACGTTCTTCGGCAGAATAGATACGAGGAACATATCCCTCGCCGCCCTCATTGTACAGATCATTGTATGCTTTCATACGGCGGCGTGCTTCCTGACGGGTGGGAAGACCCTTCTGCATATCAATTTTTTGCAGTGTATTCTTGTGAGATGTCAGATCGCATTTGACTTGTTTGAGCTGATTGTCAAGCCGAAACGCCCGAACGGAAACCGGTGTGCCATCGGCAATGGCATCGTCGAGAAATTGCTGTACTTTTTCCAGCATTTCTGCTCGAATGCCGATTTTGGAAATGCCACGGATCTGATACACTCCCGGCACAGAGGCTTCCATGACCTTCCAAGAAACCGGATTCCAGCTGTCATCTAATCGCTTATCATTAAAATATGCAGTCAGACTTGCACGTTCTACGATTTCCAGCTTGCCAGTGGGACAAATGTCACCGTCTAAGTTGTTGATCTTTTCTTGTAAGTTGGCTTGATACTTTGCTTCTAAACGGATCATGCCGTTTTCTCCTTGCCACTCTATGGTGTGTATGGTATTGTTCATAAAAAATATCCTCCTTTGGGGTAACAAAAAACCGCAGGGATATTCCTGCGGTTTTCGATATGCTTATTTTTTTGAATTCAAAGAGATAGTCCGTTTTTACGGTTTCGGATTTGCTGATGCAGCAAGTTCAGAGAATGATCTAAGATTCGTTCTTTTCTTGCTTGCAGCATCATGTTAAAGTCGATCATAGAATCTCATCACTTCTTCTTTCGATCCTCAAATATTTTTCTCTCAGATACCAGGCTTGTTCAGAACTGATCTCGCCGTTGACTTCGGCACTATTGATATTGCTTTGCAAGTTGCACCAGTCCCAATCCCAGTCCATGTATTTTTCTCCGGCATCTAATCTTGCCCATGTCTTTTGCATCTGGTCAATGGCTTCCTGCACATATGGCGGCAAATCACATTCCAGATAACCTTTATCGAGGGGCAAACCAGTTTCCGGGTCATATTCTTCTGGGGATAATTCCATTGCGTTCACCTGACTTTCTTTGCAGCGTATTTGTAATCATTATATCAGTACACTGCTTCTTTGTCAATGCGTTTTGATGATTCTTCCTCACAAATACGGCATCGGATCGACCTGAACACCATCCTGCTTGATCTCAAAATGCAAATGTGTGCCAGTAGAATATCCGGTGCAGCCCACATAACCGATAATGTCACCTTGATTGACGGTTTGTCCGACAGACACTGTAATACTCAGCATATGCCCGTATAGGGTAGATGTACCATCTCCATGAGAGATCTCCACTCGGTTACCGTATCCACCGCCGCATCCGCAGCTGGAATTCTTGGGGTAATTGTGGGGACAAGCGTTGTCTGCTCTGGTTACAGTACCGGAACGGGAAGCAACGACTGGCTGTCCCTCGATACCGCCGTCGGAAATATCAATGCCCTTGTGCAGCGTCCCCCAGCGGTAGCCATAAGTGCTTGTGATGTTCGTATGTCCCGGAACGGGCCATGCGAACGTCGCTCCGTCTGTGATGAACTGTATATCGCCGCTGCTGACACTGTAATATCGCAGCACGTGCGGCACATACTGTGGATCACCATAGATGTTCCATCCCAGACTGGCTTTCTGTATATTGGAATATTCCTGAGCATTTTCCTCGGAATATACGCCGTCATAATTGTTCCATACCCAGCTGATATATCCCGTTCCGTAATTGTACCCTTGTAAGGCTACTTTGATGTGATCCATGTCATTGGGATCTGTCACTCGTGCCATTTCCAGACAAGTTCTCACATATCCCACGCCCATACGGATGGAATCCTCTGCCGTTGTCACCGTACCAAAGTTGACTTGCATCACATTTGTGCCAACACCGCCGGATTCCTGCATCATGATGGCTTCGATCAACGCAACATATCTGCCAATGCCATTCTCATTGGCGTACTGGGAGATCAAATCACTGTATTGCAGCACATTTTCACTAACAGCAGCAGTGCCATTGCTGGCATTTTGCCGATTTTGTTCTTCGTTGGCATTGCTGCTGCCAATCACACAAATAAACACAGCCAAAGCACAGAAGATAATGAAAAGGATCATACCAACAATGAAAACCAAACCGCCGCCGCTTGCAGAAGCAGTTGCTTTCACGGTTTCCTTCGCAGAGGAAGCAGCTGCTTTTTTTGCTGTTTTTTGTGCAGTTTCCTTTACCGCATTTTTCTTGGCTTCCGCAGTGACTGCTTTTGCCGTTTCCGCAGCTGCATGACTTTTCGCTTGCATCGCTGCGGCACTTTCTTCTTTTTCTGCTTTGCGGATCGCTGCATATTCTTTTGCAACGACATTTTTCTTTGCTTCTTCTGTAGAAGTACGGATACCGATCGTATTTTCTCTGGTCTTGATCGGCTGCTCCATGCTGCTTTTCACAACAGCTTCTTCTTTTTCTGTTGACTGCTGAAAAGAATAGGATTGTTCTGGCTTTTCTGTTTCTGCCTTTTTTTCTTTGATTCGTCTGCTGCTTCTCTGTGCCGCTTTTTTGAGTGTACGGCTGGCTTGTTTTACGGAATGATCGATTTTTGCATCTGTTTCCCGGATCTCCTGTGATTCGTTTGCCTGATCTCTTTTTTGTGGTTTTAAGCACATCTGCCGGATCTTTTGCTGTACAAATGTATCAGGAGTTCCTCTTTGCGTAATCGTTTCTTTTTTCTTTAGAATGTACGTCTTTTTCTGAGTGGGAACAGAATCCTGATGTTGATGTATTTCATGGTTTTCTGTGTTTCTTCTCCGAATATCAGACAATTTTCCTCACCTCATTGATACACCTTCAGGCATTTGATGCCCTGGAACACCATATCGAAATTCTGGTCGATCCAGGAACCTTCCTTTACAAAAACCTGGATCGTTTGCTGTTGTTCCACAGGTACATCTGCTGAACCGCTTGCCGGATACAGTCCGCATTTGACAACAGATTCCGGAATAGTGATATTCAGCAAGCTTTTGCAATTTCCAAAAGCATAATCTCCGATCTCTGTCACACCGTCTGGAATAACTACATTGATCAGACTGCTGCAACCGTAAAAAGCAGTATCGCCAATGGATTTCAACCCCTCATGCAGTGTCAGCTTGTACATTCCCGTGCAGCCATAAAAGGCAGTGTTTCCGATGCTTTCTACACTTTCCGGGATCTCCAGTTCTTTGATTCCGGTACAGTCCTGAAACGCACTGTCTGAAATAGTCTGTAGTTTTTCTGGGAATGTTACATCTCTCAGACTGCTACAGTTGCTGAAAGCATAGCTTCCGATCTCTGTATAGGGATTCTGAAAAGAAAGTGTCTGCACGGTTGGGTTGTTTTCAAATGCATTGTCATTGATCTTGGTGCAGTCCACCGGGATTTCCACCACCGGAGCATAATATCCAGCGATCCCGTCAATCGTCGTCGGCTGCAAGGCGTTTCTGCTGTATTCCACACGAACAGAGGATTCATCTGATTTTGATTTTGTGGTGTACGATGGTGTTGTATCTCCGTCCTGGGGATAGAGTGGGGCATATGTAGAAATCGATGTTGTTTCAGTCGGTTCTGCCGCAGTGCCAGAAACCGTACTGCTTACCACAGTGGTTTGTGTGGTTTCTTTCGTTTCTTTGCTGTCCTCTTTGTCTTTTTTGCAGCCGGTAAAGCAGCCACAGAGCAACGAGAGTGCCAGCAAAACGAGAATTCCTTTTTTGTTTCGCATTGTAATTCCTCCTGTTACAATAAATATAGTCGTTAAAACCATAACAAACCAGCTATGGTTTACACGCACTCATTTCTGAGCTACAATGGAAGCAGTGATTGGAATGACGGATTCCTCCTTGGGACAAAGCGCCCGTAATTTAGACTGTCATCCATGCTTTCATTGCAGTGTTCGTTTTTGCAGGTTGAGCCGCCGCATCGGTGTGTTCGTGTCACTCAACAGATTGAATAAGTAATGAGAAAAAGCGTGGTATCCGATTACAAATTCAAACAGGAGTGATGAACATGAACGCAGTAGGTATCGATGTTTCCAAAGGCAAAAGCACAGTTACAGTGCTAAGACCATTCGGAGAAGTGGTGGCTTCACCTTTTGATGTTATTCATAACGACAGTGACCTTAGCTAGCTTGTAGAGTTCATAAAAGCACTGCCGGGTGAATCAAAGGTTGTTATGGAGTACACCGGTACATATTTTGAACCCATAGCACAGTTTCTCCATAACAACGGTATATTTGTTTCCGTAGTCAATGCTCTTTTAGTTCATGACTATGGCGGAAACTCTTTGAGAAAGGTCAAGACCGACAAGAAAGACGCTTTAAAGCTTGCTTCCTATGCTCTAGACCGCTGGACTGAACTCGAAGAATATGTTCCTGCCGATGAACAGCGCAAGACATTGAAGCTGCTGAACAGGCAGTACAATCAGTCCGTCAAAATTCAGACCATGATAAAAAACAATCTTATCTCGCTGACCGATTCTGTTTTTCCGGGTGTCAATAAGCTGTTTACATCTCCCGAAAGACAGTCTGACGGTCATGAAAAGTGGGTGGATTTTCTAAAAGCATTTCCTCATAAGGACTGTGTTGCTAAGCTGTATCTATCTTCTTTCAAAGCCAAATACAAAAGCTGGTGCAGTAAAAACAAGTATAATTACACCGACTCCAAAGCCGAGGAAATTCACGCTTACGCCAGATCTGTTATCGCTGTTCTTCCACTGAATGACAGCATAAAGCTACTTGTAACACAGGCTGTAACCCAGCTTGACACCATACTCGAAACCGTTTCTTCCATTCGCAAGGAGATGGACAGAATTGCTTCTTCGCTGCCCGAATACGAAACCGTAATGGCAATGTACGGCGTAGGAAAGGTATATGGACCTCAGCTCATGGCTGAGATCGGCGACACACGCCGCTTCAGAAACAGGCGTGCCATAACTGCTTTTGCAAGGCTAGACGCCCCGCCGTATCAGTCGGGATAGCTTGATGTCGCTTCAAGGCACATTTCCAAACGTGGTTCCGCAGCTCTCAGAAAAGTCCTTTTTCAGATAACTGAGATATTTATTCTTAACAAGCCCGAAGATGAACCGGTGTATCAGTTCATTGACAAAAAGCGTTCCGAAGGCAAGCATTATTACTCTTACAGGATCGCTGCTGCAAACAAGTTTCTGAGGATCTATTATGCGAAAGTAAATCAAGCTCTGAACTCACAATAACTTTCGGTTTTATATCCTCATCAGGCTGCTTCAAAATTTTTTCTATGAAGCGGTCTTTTTGTCATGCCCTTTTTAGACTTATGAATTATTTGTAAATTCACTTTTTGAGGACTTGACTTTTATTTGCAGGTCTAAAATAAAATGTAGCTTGCAAGCATGGTATAATAACGCAGTAATGCGTAATTATCGATATACGATACGATCGGTTATATAATCGACAAGAAAGAAAAATAAAGGAAGAGAAACTAAAAGAAGAGACAAACCAAAAGCATACAGAAAATCAGAACGATATAAAAATAAATCGACACCAAAATAACAAGCAAAAGAAAGAAGAGAGTTAAAAAGAATCATATTATAACACACCTTTCTTGTTTCTTTCATCTTTTTGGCTTTCCGCCACTGCACACGGTGATGGATCTGCTTTTTTTGATTTTGTAAGAGAAAACACGATAAAGACTCCTTTCTATTCTATCAACATGGAGGTGCTGAAATGAAAAATGGAAATTTTGCTCATCGCTTTCTTTCAGAAAATATCCACAAGATCACTGCAACGAGAAAAATGATCGTGGAAAGAATGATCATTAGAATCTTGATCTTTTCGCTTTGGGTTTTGATAGCGATTCTTGCAAAGCAAAATATCATAATTTCAAGAAGTAGTTCCAAAATGGCGGTTTTTAGCGAATTCGATTCCTCTTCCTTTTTCTTGTTTCTTTCATCTTTTTGGCTTTTCGTCGCACATGAAGATGAATCTGCTTTTTTTGATTTTGTAAGAGAAGACATGATAAAGACTCCTTTTCTATTCTATCAACATGGAGGTGTTGAAATGAAAAAATGGAAATTTTGCTCATCGCTTTCATTCATTCTGACTGGTCTTATCCTTACAATCGTGTTGTGTCATAAGCAAGACCATAGCTACATGATAATTTTTCCACAACTTCTAATATTTAGCGGCATTGCACTTCACTTAAAAATTGCACATCAAGATTACGAAAGTGCATTCAAAGAAATTATAAGGTTTCTGGTTTACTCCGCAGTTTTTCTTATAGCAATTCTATTATCGATAAAAATATATATCAAAAATGACTTTTGGCTTACTCTTCTCTATACCATTCTTTCTGGAATAGCTTTTACAACTTCAATACGATATTTCGTCAATGTTTGCTATACTTTGCTTAAGAGTATACGTCAAGCAACAGCTACAAAAAATCAAAAAACAGAGTTTGTCATGTGGGTAGTCACATTTCTTTCATCAGTGGCATCCATTATTTCACTTCTGATTGCAATTTTAGAATTCATGATACATAAAATATAGAACACCATTTATTTCTGTGCTGCCTTCTTCTGCTTATGGTATGCTCTGTATGTGAGCCACAACCACTTTACAGCACTAGTTTCAGATGCTTTGGCAGATTTTTTCGCATATTGCCAAAGATCTTCGCATCCATTGATCTGTATCTTCTCACCATAAAGCGAAAAGTGATCTTTTTCTAAAAACACAGCAAAATCCGGCAAGTATACATCAGAAAAAATCGCTAAAATCACAGTGCCGAAAAAAGTAATTACAGATATGATCACCATCAATATGGTGAAAATAGCATTGCCCACTTTTTCGCACAAAAAAGCAGCAATGGCTAAGATCAGCAGAATGATAAATGCAACCACAGTTCCTTTTAAGGAACGATCCGATTTTCTTTCTGGCTCTGTTTCATTTTTCTCCTTTTCCACAACGATTCCTCCTTTTCACCAATACGGTCTTAAAAAAATATATATTACATGGGAATCACCTGACCTTTCGCATCTCATCAGCTTACTCCGGCAGACTCGTGGTCAGATGCACCAGAAACCGCATCAGAACCAGAGCGTCCTCTGTTCCCAGTTCGCCGTCTGCATTACAGTCTGCATTTTTCAGTGCCTGCGGATTTAGCGTGATCGAACCAGATGCCGCTTTGTTCAGCAGCACTGCGTCCACAACATCAATTCTGCCGTCCAGATCAACATCGCCGTACAGAACAGAGGGATTTTCCTCGGAAAAAGAGATGCTTTTTGCATCTCCCATTTCGGATACCAGAAATTCTTCGGCTTTTTGTGTCGTTGTATCAACTACGGCATAATCGTCAAAAGCAAGCTGTAATTTTGTCATGCCGCTCTCCGGCATGACAAAATCCGCACAGTCCAATGCTCCATACGTGGTGTCCGTTATATCTGTTTTTGCGTTGCCTGTAACTGCCTGATAATGTTTCATGCGATCTGTGTTATTCAGATCATTTTTCGGTTTGATGAAAATATGATCGCCTGGTGCAGCGGAAATGGTCACAGTTCCGGTGATCAGTACTGGTGTTTCTACTTCAATCGTAACATCTTGTCCGCTTTTTCCTTGGATCGCCTTTGTAATGTCCAGTTCTTCCGACTGTGTTTCATAGCCAGTCAGATAGTAGGAGAGTTTCCAGTCATCGGTTTCTTCGCCGGCTGCAATGGGAAAGGTCAAACCATCTCCTTGAAAAGCAGAAAACCCAATGCCGAAACTGTTAAGGAACGTATCTCCACGGGTATGCTGTAAGACAAAGTACATATCGTTGTTTGGGTCGCTCAGATCCACCGCAGCACCGGTAAAATAGGGCAAGCTGCCATTTGTGATCAGATGTACTGTGGTATCTCCGGCAGCGAATACCGGAAAGGCATGAAGTGCTGCTGCGGAAAGCAGCACCGCCGAAAATGATGCAAAAATGCGTTTCTTTTTCATAGCTTTTTCCTCAATTCTTTACCGGCAGCGAATTTTCAACGTGTACCAGAAATTGCAGCAGTACCACTGCATCATCTGCTCCTAATTCACCATTGTCATTGCAGTCTGCGTTCTTTGCCGCCTGATCATTCAGCGTTACCATTCCGGAAGCAGCTTTGTTCAGCAGAACAGCATCGGAAATATCTACTTTTCCATCCAAATTGACATCGCCATACAGAACGGAAGTGTTTTCCTGATACCGTTCCCACGTTCCATCACGATGTAAAATGACGTATTCTTTCGTTGCAGAGGAGATCATGCCATCCGGGTTGACCACACGTTCCATCAGAACTAACCAGTAACGGCTGTCTGGTGTCCAATCTGACGGCAGTTCCACTTTTTTTGTGCCGGTATCATAATCGCCGCTGGACAGCAGTGTTTTTTCAGTCTGGTCGTAGAGTTCGTAGGTAATAGAACGTTTTTCTGCATCAGAAGTTGTTGTTGTTGTCGTTGTGGTGCTAGTTACAGTTGTGGAAGCCGTTGTTGTAACGGAAATCAAATGATAGGAAATAACCAGCTTCTGTGTATCTACCGTAAAGGTATAGGTTTCCTTGTCCGCAATGTATCCATCCGGTGCCATGATCTCCTGCACAGTGTACTTCTTTCCGCTCTCCAGATTCGGGATCACTGCTTCACCATTGGTCGGACTAAACCGATACACCTGGTTACCGTCCTCGTCCAGCACGTTGTACACACCGCCGGTGGGAACTTTTCCATCGTCTGCGGTAAATGTGATCTTGTATGCTGTCACCGCCGGTGCAATGGAATTCTGAAATTCCACCGGAACGATCGCACCATAGCTGGTGATCTTCTGTGTTGTGGTTTCTCCGGTCGTCAAATTCTCCACCACATATGTGCCGAATGGCAGCAGATCGGTCTGCACTGCCTTGCCGCTTTCTGTCACAGTCAGCGTAGCACGCTCCGATGATTTGCACTTGTCATAGCTGCCGGAGGACTTTAGCCAGATACGAATCTGATCGTCCGCATTTGCAGTAACGGCAAATCTGCCGCTGATGGGGATCAGGCTCAGGTGCATGGTGGCGTGGGTGTACTTGGGGAAACTGCTGTTGAGTGCGATCCAAGTATCACCGTCATAGTAGCCCAGTTCCTGCTTTTCGCCGGTTAGGTAGTATCCCACCGGAGCGGTGTCCATCTGCACCTCCCATTTGCCCTCGTATTCCTTGCCGTGCAGCGTAAATTCGCACAGCTTGCCGTCTGCACCAATGGAATATGTACCATAGGCAACATTATCATGGTAAACCGTATAAGAACCACCATTCAGTACCGCATCGCCGCTAGGTGTGATGCTGTCTGTCTTATAATCCTTGCAGTCAATGGCAATGGTGTAGGTCTTTTCCGTGTTGGGGATCGATGCAATGACCGTTGCTCCGGCACTGATGGTGGTAGTCATCGCCGATGCTGCCATGTATCCGTCCGGAATGGTTTCCTGAATGGTGTAGGTGATCGTATTTCCGGCGGCATCATTGACCGGCAGTTTGGAGAAGATCGCCTGTCCTTTGGCATCGGTCACAGCGGTATAAGTGTTTCCGTTTCCGGTGACGGTGATCGTGACACCAGAAAGTGTCTTGACACCGCTGATGTTGACGATCAGATTACCAGTAGCTGCTTCTGCTGCCAATGCGGTGATCGGCGAAAACGCAGTGCTGCCTGATACACAGCTGAATGCCATGTTGCAGCTGATCGTTCCGGCTGCCAGAATTGCAGCCACGCAAATGATTGTTTTTTTCATGATTTTCATTCCTTTCTCTATTCTGTAGATGGCAGTACATTAATATAATGTACCAGAAAACGAATCAATACCATAACATCATCTATCCCTAATTCGCCGTCTGCATTGCAATCCGCATTCGTTGCCGCCAAATCATTCAGCGTTACCATTCCTGATGCCGCCTTGGACAACAATACAGCGTCACGAATGTCTACTTTTCCGTCCATGTTTACGTCACCATGGAGGATCTCCGGAGCCTGAGAAAACTCAAAACTACTGACGGAAAAATAAAGATCGGATACATAATTGTCAGAGATAAATGGATGAACACAGTACGAATGATTTTCTTCCAATGGCACATCTATTATTGTATGAATTCCATCGCTTTTCCAACTTGCGATTCTTTCTGCAGTTGTCGCATCAAACAGCCATAACAGATCCCCAGAAGTCACTGAGCCAGTTGGGCTGACATACCAAGTTGCTGCTGATTCCAATGTGCCGGTTTGATTTGCAATGGTGTATTTTAGCCATGCAGTTCCGATCAGTTTATCGTTTTCTTTCTTAAAATAGGTAACGAATACCCGATAGGTTTCATCAGGGTCGATCGTGAAAGTTACAGCATTATCTTTTACGGTTAAGTCTTTGCAGTAAAGAGAGTCATCAGAAGTTTTCCGAACATAGATATTGGAAACACCATAATCCTCTCCGATGTTCCGCATTGTTACGCAGCACGATTCTGCGGATGCAGTAGGAATTGGGATCGTGCTGATTGCCAAAGCCCCTACTGCCAAAATTGCAAGGCAGCGATGTTTGATACGCATAACATTCCTCCTTTGAACTTTTTTCGGCTTTCCGTATGTTTTTCTTACATGGGTATCACCCCTTTTCCAGTATTTTGTTTTTACGAACCGCCTTTTTGCTTGCTTTTTTGGATCTCATCCTGATTGGTCGTAATGATCTGGTACAGTTCGGTATCCTTCGGGAATTCATTTCCAAAGGGGATCAGTGCAGAACCCACTTTCAAAAGTCCGTGTCCAGGTCTGACTCCTGTGATGTATGGCAGCTGAGATTCCGGGATCTTCAGCATATTTGCCAATATCGGACGGTCTGTACCAGATTGATTCAGCATGACCAGCATTTCACTGTTTGCAATCAATGCACGGGATTCTCTGGTTTGCAGCACGTCCTCTACATTCTGTGTCAGACCAGTGCAGCTGCCGCCGTACTTTCGTACACGTTTCCACAGCTGCGACAGAAACTTAAATGTGTACTCATGCCGGAACAGCAGATAGATCTCATCAATAAAGATAAATGTCTTTTTACCGTCCTCCCGGTTCTGGGAAATGCGGTTCATGATGCTGTCCAGCACCACCAGCATTCCTACGGTCATCAGATCTTCGTCCATTTCGTGAATGTCATAGCATAACAGCCGGTTTTCGGTATCCACATTTGTTGTTTGTGCAAATGTGTTCAGAGAACCGGTGGCATACAGTTCGATTTCCAGTGCCAATTCCTTTCCCAGTTCTTCCGGCTGTGCTTTCAGTTCCTCGTACAGACTTCTCAGGGTAGGCATTTCACCTTGTTCTTTGCTGTAGCGGCGGTAAATATTGCCGCTGCACCGGTCGATCAGGGAACGTGCCTTGGAATCGATATTGCCGCCAATGATCTCCTCGCAAAGTGAAAGGACAAAGCTTTGCTTTCGCTTGATCGCATTTTCAATGCTTTCGTCGTGTGCTTGCCGAAAATCCATGGCGTTAATGTGGTTTTCAGATACTTCGGACAAACAGATCAGTTCGCCGTTCAGCTTTTGGGTCAGCTTGCCGTACTCCCGATCCGGATCGATCAGAATGACATCTGCATCTGTGTTCAGAACGATGGAAAGAATCTCGTTCTTTCCAGTCATGGACTTTCCGGAACCAGATACTCCTAAGATAAAACAATTGCTGTTTTGCAGCATCAGCCGATTGATCAGGATCATATTGCCACTGACCAGATTTTGTCCGAAATATACACCGTGAGGGTGATTCAGATCACGGGTGTTGAACGGACTGAATGCAGATAAGGCTTCTGTGGTCATAGTGTAATCCACAGACACTCTGCAAATACCATAGGGAAGTGTCGTGTTTAAGCCGTCCACTTGTTGATAGACCAGCGGTGCAAGCTGACAGCCTTTGTTTCCGGCGATCGCTTGCAGTTTTCTAGTGTCTGCATCCAGTTCGTCCAGCGTATCTGCCAGATGTACCAGCGTGATCGTCGTGAAAAACACTCGTTGATCCCGGTTTCGCAGATCTTCCTGAAATTCCCGGCATTCCTTTCGCTGCTGTTCATAATGGTATGGGATGATCGCAGAGAAATTGTTGGCTTTGTTTTGCCGCCGCTGCCAGTTGGCAATGTTGGTTTCTACATTGTCTGTTTGACGGTCAGCAAGACGATTGGCGGCTTCCATGGAAAGTGGATTGATGGTGATACTCAGCATCATATCTCTGTCCATGTCGCAGATCTCTTTGATCATGGCATCGTCAATGTATGTGGAAAATGACTTAAAAAATAAGGTGCGGCAGTATCGGCTGCCGATCTTCAGATGATCTTTCTGGATCTCCATGGCATCCGGACAAATGTAATCCCGGAAATCCCGTCCCAGTCGCATGGATTCTGACAGATCAAAGGAAAATATGGTTTCTTCGCCTTTCCGGAAAAAGCTATGGAGGATCCGCAGACGGTCTTTGGCATCCAATGCCGTCATGCCAGAACCCAATGTTTCCATTTTGGTGTTTAATGTTGTTTCAATTCGGGAAAACTGATTGCGAACTGTCTGAATATCCTTATCACTGGAGGTGGTAATTGTCAGATATTTCTCTTGTACAATGCCGTTGCCTTCGTTGGCGTGATCGGAGAGGATCTGATTGTATTCTTTCCGATACGCATCCAGACCGTCATTTCGCATGGGGAAAAGTACATCGTGATTGAATTCGATCATGTTCCGTTTGTGATTGCGGATCGTGATCTGTGCAAAATTGTCTGCATCCAGACTGTTCAGTACCTTGGAATAGTTCAGAAACATGGTACTTTGAGCATCGCTGCCGGCGATCTGATAGTTAATATCTTCAAACCGAAACGTCTTTGTGCAGCTTTTTCCGCTTTGAAATATGCCGTCTTTCCAGAGCCGCTGTACTGGTATCGTTTCCTGTACGCTTTTGGGCAAAGGATAAAATTCTCTTTTTGGCTTTGGCAGTATCTTCTTCCATGATTCCACCAGCTTCACTTCCTTCCAGTTGTATCATTTCTGCTTCTTTTCGGATGAAATTGTTTCCGACAAATTTCAGCTCCCGTTTTTCCAGGAACAAAAACCGAAACCACAGCAGAACAAAAGTGCGTGTAGACAATCCCTGAATTTTTGGTCCGAAGTCGCCGATCAATGCAAACGGCAGCATCACTGCCGTTCCGACGAATGCCGGAACGGGTGTGCCGGGTCCAATGGCACGCCGAAGTGCGGAAATCGTAAATCCACTGGCAATGACACCGATCACACCCACAATGGTCTGGACAAGCGTCAGATTCAGAGAGTTCTTTGACTTATACTCCCGAATGTCCTTGTTCATTTTGACTTCCATGTGTTCCTCCTTATATGCCCAGCATTTTCTGAATGATCTGATCTGAACCTTTGACTACAGTTACCAGAACAAATAACTGCCCAAACATAGAAATAAAATACTTCCAGACAACGGTGATCGCTCCATCGCCGCCATCAATGGTCGTATTACTAAAAAACATGGCAAACATCAGCAGTGAAAGCACTAAAACCAAACCTTGCAGCAGCACACCGCAGAAGCTTTTCAGAAATTGTTTTCCAACTTCGGAGGTGTTTCTGGCAGCAAAAGTGGACAATGCCAGCGGTGCAATGGCGATGTACATATATATTTTGAAAAAGCGTACATAGGCGATCACAGAAATATATATGATGATAATGCCAAGGGCGACGATCATAATAAAGTTCAGCAGGATCAGCATGATCATGTCTGTGGAGATCGAGAGAATATTGAACTTTACTTCGTTCAGTGCTTCCTTGACTGTACCGTCAGCAGATATGGTGGGCATTCCACCACCGCTTGTCACAGCACTCCACGCTGTAGAGATCAGACTTGTACCGATCGCAGAAATTTGCTGCAAGATCAGATAAGAATTTGCTACCACCAGCTGGCAGAGCAAAAAGCGGGCAAATTCAGCAATAATTGCTTCTGGTCGTTTGATCTCTGCCAGATTATGTGACGGATCAGACAACCCGATAAAAAAGAACAGCACGACCAGTGCAAGACCAGTTGCCTGAAATACAGAGTTTAATCCTTTTGCAAAATTATACAATGTACCATTAAATGCTTCAGGGCTTTGGGAAAGCAATCCGACCATATTCTGAATGACGGAATTCAGAGTGTCGAACATAATGTCCAAAAATGCAGAAAGCCATTCCAAATGGCATCCCTCCTTTCTTCCGGCAAGCTTTCCTTATTTTCCGATCCCGATCGAGGAAAGGATCGTCGGTGCAAAGGCGATCAGCAGTCCGGCAGCAAGTCCCAGTCCGGCACTGACACGCTGAGAGGTATCATGACCAGCAATGGATGCCGCCAAAAACACGATACTGACAAGCGATACCAAAGCTCCGACCGCTTGCACAATGGTGGAAATGACATCATTAAATGACCACACTGCATTTGCTGCACCGCTGGCATCTGCTGCCGGTTCAGCAAATGCCAACATAGAGAATGCGAAAAAGCAAGCGATCAATACGCTGCACACGGCTACGATCTTCCAATTTTTCTTATTGATCTTCATTTTCTTTCTTTCCTTTCTGTTTCAGCAGAATGGCTGCATACTGCATCCAATCTGTTTCTGTGGGTTCTGATTCATTGACTGCAAACTGAACAACGCCATTTTGCAAAGTATGCTGTTTGAAAAATTCCTGCAATGTTTCTGACCGTTGTTCTGCATTTGCATCTTCTTGCATCTGCTGGCGGATCATGCCATGCTTGTAGGGGGCAGCACCACCCAGACCAATTTCATGAATGTTGGGGTGATGCCAAACATCATATTTCTGATCGATCACTGGATACTCGCCACGCATAAAATAGATTGCATATCCATTATCCAGCCGTCCTACTTCGTCCGGCTGCATCAACTCACGCTTTGTCGTTTGATAATTGGTAGTGTAACTACCGTTTCTGCCCTTGGATCTTCCAGTAGTGTTTGTATCAAGGGTTTCCGTTCCCAAACGCTTGGAAACATACTCGAAGGTACTTTGCTCATTTCCGCCCAGATAGAGAAACGAATCGCAGTTGCCCACAATGGACTCCCACTGCTTTTCGTAGAGTGCTTTCAGCTGCGAGAGATTCTGCAAAATGATCGAGCAAAAGATCTGCCGCTGCCGCATGGTGGACAGCAGGTTGTCAAAGCCTTTCGGCAGGGCAACATTTGCAAATTCGTCCATCAGGAAATGCACTGGAACAGGCAGCTTTTTTCCGGGATACAGATCGGCACTGCGGTATAGCTGCTGAAACAACTGCGTATACAGAATACCGACCAGAAAGTTGTATGCCGGTGTATCATCTGGGATCACTGCGAATATGGCGATCTTTTCTTTGCCCATGCGTTTCAACTTGAGGTCGTTGTGACTAGTCAGATCGGAAATGCTCTGCACGTTGAATTTTGACAATCTGGCATTTAACGTAAACAGGACAGACTGCATGGTCTTTGCCGCACCACTGCGGTATTCCTGATAGGCACGGTAAGCCGGGTGCGTTTCTGCTTTTCTGTTGCTTTTTTCCAACTTCCACTGCAATTCCAGCATATCGCCGTCCAGCTGAGATGGTTTGGGATTGCCCATTTCATCTTCTTCCGTCTTGGCTCTACGCAGATACTTCATAACGGAACTAAAATTCTGCTGTTCCGGCGGCAGCATCTCTCGCACATAAAAAATCAGGGAACGCAGCAGTGCTTTTGCGGCATCATCCCAAATTTGTTCGCCTTTTCGAGCATCTTTATCTGTGGTATTATCAAAGAGATTGTCCACCAGCATCAGTACATCATCTTCCGTTTCCAGAAAATCAAATGGGTTATATCCATCTGAATTCTCTGGATTTTTCAGGTCTAGTACCCACACAGTGTATCCTTGCTTTTTCAGAAATCCACCGCAATCCTCTATCAGTTCGCCCTTTGGGTCCAGAACGATATATCCTGTATTGGCTTGCAGCAGATTGGGGCGGGCATAGAACATGGTCTTACCTGCACCGGATCCACCGATCACCAAGACATTCAGATTCCGGCGATGGCTCTGTGCGTCGATGCTCAGCAACATCTTTTTTGTGAGGATCAAATTAGGAAATGCAACTTCAACTTTCTCCTGCGTTACTTTCCCGTTTTCCTCTTTTTCAATTGTGTAACAGATCGGTTTCTTACGCTGATACTTTTTGGTGATTTGATTGACATCGCCCCATTGGCTAGAGCCTTGTTCTTCGCCAAAACGGGTATTTCGCCGGCTGGAATGATACACGAGCATCACAATGGCATAGATCACTGTGACGATCAGAATCATTGAAAACGTATATGGACTTTTTTGCAGATGCCAGAATGCACTTTTGGGCATTGCTGCCATTTGGGGGAGAGAATCGATGAGTGTCCCTGTCCAATAGGGGGCAAAGACAATACAGAGATACACCAAAAAGACATAGATGATCCCATAGATCAGAAACAGCTGTCGATTTTGCTGTTGTTTTGTCTTTCTCATGATTCTTTCCTCCGGATCTTCTCCAAAACACCACGCAACGGTGCTGGAACAGACTGTATAAACGCATCGACTTTTTGCTGTGCAAGCATTTCAGCCATTTGATACGCTTGCTGATTTGCGAGCAGTTGGATTCGGGCTTCATCTTTTTCTTTTTGAGCCGCATCTTTTTTTGCCTGTTCTTCTTCCTCTTTCTTCCGCTGCAATTCCCGGTCCTTGGTCTGACCAGTGTAGATTGCTTTCAAATCCCGGAAAACAGGAGCGTTTAGGCAGTTCATCGCCGCATAGATGGTCTTTTCCTGTCCGCCTGCGGAAAGTCTGGATATGGCTCTTTGCAGCACACTTGTGTTGATCTTCGAGGTACTGACACCGTACTTACGGCAAATCATGTATGCTACCATATCACAAGCTGTGATGGAATCAATATCCTTTTCGCTTTCAAGGACCTGAGCGATCAGATGGCAAATGATGTAATAGAAGCGGTCTTCATAATTTGTCCGAAGATTGACGTACCACTTCTTTTCGTGATAATATGCCATACGTTCTTGGGTGTTTTCCAGTTCGATCACATCGGTTTTCAGCACGTCTACCAATGCGTGATACGCTTTTTCTGCATCTGGCACTGGTTCTTCTGCGGTATGCTTATTTGTCTGACTGATGTCATAGACATAAACCACGTTTTTTTCGTCTGTAATCAATGTGATTACCTGTGCATTGGGCAGCAGTGTGCTGCCGCATTGCCGCCATTCGGTTTCTGTCAGGAGATCAGTCGCATCGGGAAATTGCAGAATCAGCAGACAGATATTTTCCTTAGACATATTGGGAAAGTTCTGTGCAGCATTCAGAAATGCACACAGATCTGTCTGGACGACGATCGCAAATTCCATTCTTGCCATTCTTCTGGCTTCATCAGGGGAGAGTATTGCCATACATTTTCACCTCGTTTCATTTTATTTTCAACTGCATTGTGCATCGGAATCACCACCCTTCTTGAATTTGCTGTTATAATTCTGCGGCATGAGAACGCTTTCGTCCGCTGCTATTGGCTGTGTTTGAAAAATCACTGAAATCCAAAGCATCCTCCCAGTTTTTGTTTTTCTCTGGGGAAGCTGTATCTTCCGGAAATAGTTCACTCCAACTCATAAATGGATCTTCCGAAGCCGTAGCTTCTTGTCTTTGATCGATCTCGGATGCAATTCCGGAAAAGGAATTCTCAACCTCTTGATGGATCTCAAATTTTTCTTCCTCCGATGGTTCGATAGGAGTTGACTGCTCTGTTTCCGGTGGTGTTTCCTGTACGGTATTCTGCGGATTCTCTTGTTTTAGCTGCTGCGATATGCGAATCCAATCTTTCTGTAAGGACAGAATCCCTTTCGAGATGCCAGAAAGACCGATTTCTGGCATCTTGGCGATCATTTTCATCGGAAACGCTTTCTCGATGCCCATCTGATAGGCAGCAGTCTGAGCCGCATATGCAGCCTGTGTTTTTAGCTGTATGTAAAAATCTTCGGATTGTAACGGCTGAAACTGCTTGCTATAGATCACCTCCCGCATGATTGCAAAGGCAACATCGTCATAAGCTGCTCCCTTGGCGATATACAGACGATTGATGTTAGGACTATATTGAACTGGATTTTTCAATGATATTTCAGTATCTGGTTCTACGAAAATCGGCATTCCGCACCCTTTTGACATCATACAGCTGATCGCAGTGTTCACACAGATTTGCAGCATTTCTTCGTCACTTGCTTTGGGAATCTCGCCGCACTCTTTTAGATGAAACGGGTGTTCTGCCGATCTGTTCCGGTATTTTTCACAAGTTTCTGTTTGCCGTTCTGTAAACAGCGGAATCATCTCTCGTTCCTCTATTTTTTTAGTACGTCCCTGGAAATTTTTCGGAGCATATAGGAAAAGACTGCTTTTTTCTCCATAACAGATCTTTTTGCCGTCTGCATTCCATTCCTCCAGTGTCTGTGCGTATCCGGCTTCTGGATCCTGCCGATACGATTGAAACAGCAAAATACTATTTTCCAGATCAAGCGTGCCTTGATACCTTGCATAAAATCGCAGAAACTCCTGCAATAGAGATTCGTACTTTAGCATTTTCAAACCATTTTCATACAGAGAACTGGGAGAAAATGCTTGTGCTTCCTGTTCCATTCTGCTTGACCTCCTACAGATCCAGTGACTGTCCTTTTCGGACCGGCTTTTTTAGATATTCCTGCATCTGATCTGTCAATTGCTTTTGCAGATCAGTAATAGACTGCCCCTGCATTGGATCCATCTTCGGAAGATCCTCCGCCAGGGGCGTTTCTTTTTTTGGCTCTTTTTCTGCACCTTGCCGATTGCGATCCAACAGATCTGTTGTTGACATTCCGGCACTTGATGTCAGATTCTGCTCCATTTGTTGCCGTACAACTTGTTGCATAGCTGTCATATCATCAACTTGCTGCATCACAGGGGCTTCTTCTGTGACAGGTGCAACAACTGGATTTTCTGCATTTTGCAGTGCATTCTGTTGTTCCGGCGTGATCTCTGCAATATCTTCTGTCTGTGCGGTCACAAGTGTATTGATATGCAGCCGTTCCAGAATACTTTTGACCAGTGGAGCGTCCTGTTGCCGATAGAGAACTGAGGTCAGTCCATCTACTGTCATATCATCGTAATCCGATTTGTCTGCACGAATGCTATACAGCAAACCCACTTGATTCGCCAGCCGCCGGAATTTTCCGGCATCGACGGTGTCCATTGCCAGCATATCAAACGGTTCTTTTCGTTTGACCATTGCTTTTAATGAGATCTCACCCATTTCTTTCTGCGTGCTGTTCTTCCAGTGGGCAGCCAGCATTGCTGCGACTGCCTTCCCGGTTGATCCAGTCGTTTTTACAGTTGCAACCAGCAGATCGGTCGCAAGTTTGACGGATTCGGATAGCACATAGAGCATTGCTCCTGCTGCCTGTACGCCTTCATCCATGTTCGATCAACTCCTTTTTTCTTTTTGAATTTGGATATTGTATATATATGAAAAAAGCCATTCGGTTTCTTTGCGGAAAGCGAACGGCTTTTTCTTTTGATTTTGAGAGCGAAAGTTTAGTCTACCCCGATCGCACCACTTTGTTTCTTCGGTGCTGTCGGTTCAGTTTCCTGTGGCTGCGGCGGTGCTTCTTCCTGTACCTGCTGCTGGGCAACGATCTTGCAAAGTCGTTTCTGTTCTGCGAAATTCTGTTGCTGCTGGTGCAGCCTGTCCAGCTGATGCACCAGTGCTTTATTTTCTGCCGGATCGTTGCTTGCCGCAAGCTGCTGCTGCAATTCCTTGATCTGCGTATCACACAGCTGAATTTCCTGATTCAGCTTTTCCCGGTAGCTTTGAAACTGCTCTTTGCTGTGAATGTCTGCACCATGCAAAAAAGCAGCTGCCTTTGACATTTCATGCAGCTGCTTCTGTGCTTCCCGAAATTCCGGCGTATACTTGGGGTATGTTCGCTTGGCAAATACACCGATTCGATAGCAATGATAGTAGTACAGTGCCAGAAAACCAGTTGCTTTCTTTCGCTTGCGAAAGCTTCCGTGATAACGATAATAGGCAGACGGCATTCTGACTTTATGGGCAGTTTCTTCCTGCATATGCAGCACTCGCTTTGCCAGCGTTTCCAGACTGTCATAACCGGCTCCCAGTTTATATAGGCGAAAGTAACGATCTTTTCCAGGCGGTTTGATTTTGGGATACTTGCCGGAGAAGTTCCAGGTATATCCCATTTCCTCCATTTGCCGGATCAGATCTTGTACGGTATCAGACTGCATGGCAGCTGCATCGAAGTCCAGCCGTATATCTCCACGCACCGTTGGTCGTCTGGATCGGTCAATTGGTTTGCTGCCCAGCTTTTCAATGGCAGCATCCAGATCCAGGCGAATATCGCCACGCTGAGTCGGTCTGCCTTCCTGTTCCGCTTTCCATTCACCGTAATGTTTGCCGCTTTGTCCTGGGTGTTCAATGACAGACAGCCCATACTCCCGGCATAGATCATCAGACACCTTCCGCATCTGCTGATAGTCAGACTTGCGGTTGACAAATTTGTACCCATCTGCAAAGGCGATGGCATTGAGCATGATGTGATTGTGATAGTGACCGGTATTCAGATGCGTTGCAACCACAACCTGAAACCGATCACCCCACAGCTGCTCCGCCAGTTTCACGCCGATCTCGTGTGCTTGCTCTGCGGTGACTTCGCCTTCCCGGAAGGACTGATAGCCATGGTAACACACTCTGCCTTTGCAGGGCTTTCCCCAGAGATCATAGACAGCTGCAAATTCTTCGCAGGCATCGTTGGGAGCAGTGCAGTTGATACCAGACACATAGCAGACTTTTTCTTGCTTCAGTTCCTCCGGACTGTACTCGTGTATCATGCTGCCGTTCTGATCGATCTGATGCAGACTGCTCTGATACTCCAGTCCAGTTTGTTCGATTGTCTTTTCTGGGTTTTCAATGTACATTTCTACTCGCCGGATTGCAGCAGCAGTGCCTTTGATTGTCCAGATCGATGTAGTTGCCATGTTTTCACCGTCATTTCCTTTTTATGATTTTGGCTCTTGAAATGGCTGGTACAGCGGCGGCACTTCACGCAGCTGTTCTTTCCAGTCTGCTTCCTGCCGTTTTTGCCGAACGGTTTGATTGTCTTTCTGTAATCGTTCCAGAACCGTATCCCGAATGTATTGCAGCACTGCGTCCGGATCAGAAGCTGCTTCCTGTCCCGCAAGTGTTTTCTGCACCTCCAGAAAAATGTACTGTAAGTCAGAAATGATTTCCTCTGTGAGTTTTCTCTGGTCGGGGATAAGGAAAGAGCGATGTATCTCTTTCAGGATGTGCTTCAGATCACCGGTCGTTTCTTCCAAAGACTGCGGGTCAATGTAGTGAATGGTATTGGCGGTCGCAGTGAGCTGATTGAGATTGTTTCCGATCCGGCTAAGTGCAAGCAGCAGTTTTGGATAATCCACAGAAGGGGCTTCCCGGACAGTTCCATCTGCAATCAGATGCCGGAGAAATACCTCACGGGGATAACCGGATTTCTTTCGCTTTTCTTCCAACGCTTGAAATTCCTCATCACTTAGGCGAATTACAAAACTTCGATTACGATTTCTCATCATCTTATCCTTTCCGAAAAAACAGGGTCTTAGGGGCTTGCCCCTAACAAGAATTTGCGATTCGTCGCAAATTGTCTTTGGATATCCAAAGACGTTGCTTGCCGTAGAACGAACACCCACAGGGTGTATCGCTCTACGAACGGCTGCTACGCAGCCTGTTTCGTCTGAAAGACGATTTTCCTTAAAGAGAGGGGAAACTTTGCCGTTCCTGCGTCCTGTTTCGGCTTTGGGAGCGAAGCTTCACGAGAAAATCATTGACATCTTTGCAGCCGATCGGGGGAACATCTCGGATCTGATACTGATTTTGCAGCAAATTGGTGATATGCTGTGTTGCTTCACGCCCTGGTGCATCGCTGTCCAGGTGCAAATACAAGGTTTTGATCTGCGGATAGTCCTGCAAAAACTGTTCCAGTGCCAGCGGGATCTTTTGTCCAGTACCAGCAACACCGCCCAGTGCCAGCAGATTCATGTTTTTCCATGGAGCATTCCGCATTTCTGCATAGGTCGCAAAACTCAGAGCATCAATGGCTGCTTCAAAGATATGTACTGCATTGCTTTGCAGCTGTTCCGGCATCAAACGAAACGCATATCGTTTATCTGAACCAGAACATTCTCCTTTGAAATCTCCTTTGGTGGCTCGGATATTGCCGTATCGGGGGCGATTTTCTTTGTCCATTCCTAAAAATACGGCACTGTGGTATTTTTGACTTTCGTACAGTGTCTTATTTTTGATACAGTGGAAGATCACATTCCGGCTGATCCCTCGTCCCTCCAGATAGGCGATCACTTGATTATGATTGTAATTTCGGGCAGGAGGGGAAAATTCCCGTTTCTTTTCTGGCTGCTGCGGCATCACACTCTGGTATTCCTCCGGCGGCAGCTGTAGGATCTGCCGTACTGCATCTGGAAATTTCATTTCCCGTACCTTCATCAGATACTGCAAAGCGTTGTATCCGCCGATTCCTTTGGAATACCAGTGCCACTTGCCATTGGAGATCCGCAGGCTGTCGTGGTCGATTGTTCGATATTCATTACCGGCAACCCGTTTCAGATTCCCTGGTTCGTAAATTTGCAGATAGGTCAGCAAGTCCATTTGTTCTGCTTTGGCGATGTCGTTGTCGGATATTCTCATGAATTTCACCTCCGTGTTCAAATTTTAGACAAGGTGGACATCATGTCCACCTTACAATTTCGCTGTTTCTTTTGTGATGCTTGATGCAATCAAAGAGAGGAAACCATAGCCGTGATTCTTTGATTCCTGACTGCATTCATAATTTGTACAAGGTGGACATCATGTCCACCTTGCAATTTCGCTGTTTCTTTTGTGATGCACAATGCAATCAAAGAGAGGAAACGATAGCTGTGATTCTTTGATTTCTGACTGCATTCATAATCTGTACAAGGTGGACATCATGTCCACCTTGCAATTTCGCTGTTTCTTTTGTGAATCACTCCGCCGTCTTTCTCCGATACTGCAAACTCTCCTTCGGATTGCTGGCGTACTTTTCAACATCTTCATACGTCTTGTAACAGTTTGCCTGCCGCCGGTCGCTTTCATTCCGCATATACTGCATGGACAGGTGAGCCATGGCGTTGAGATGCCGCAGATCATCGATGCTGTCCATGCGATATACTGCCGGATAATCTACCACGTGGGTGTAGACACGCATAGCATTTGCCCAGTCTACCACTTCCTTATCCAGTTCTGGTGCATCTCGATGCAGCAGAACATTCCATGCGATCAATCGGCAAATCGCCACATTGTTCTGCGAGAACCCAGGTTTCTCTCCAAGGATCAGACTGAAATCATTCTTGTCCAGTGTACCCATGCTGTTCCCGTACTGCTCCATGTATCTCTCGATCTTGCTTTTCAAGTCCTTGATAGACGCATGAAATTTTCTCATATCTCCTGCCATTTTTGATTCCTCCGTGTTTCTTTTCCTTTTTCTTTGATGCCTGTGACATCAAGTATACCGGCAGCCGCAGCTGTCGGTACAGTTCATGTCACATCTCTTACTTTCTACGATTCTTCGGAAAAAATATAGATTACATGGGACTCACCATTCCTTTCTTATCCCAGTGTTTTTTGGTGGATGTTTTGATTATGAAGAATTTTGTCGATGGTGTCTTATGCTGCCTTGCCGGCTTTCCGCTTCTTTCTGCGTGTCAGCAGCATGATGAGAAAGCTTGCCAGCAGCCCGGTACCAATCGCCATTACCGGTGTTGCATCTCCGGTTTTCGGTGTCGATGTGGTTTTTGGCGTTGCGGTAGAAGTCGGTGTAGTCGGCGTTGCAACCGGCGGTGTGGTCGGTGTCTTTTCGTCAGTCATAGTAACTGTGATCTCGCCGTCATCCGGAACCGTAAAGGTCTGATCCTTTGCCAGTTCGTATCCTGCCGGAGCCGATTTTTCATGCAACGTGTAGGTTTCGCCGGCAATCAGCTGTGCGGTCAGAACGTGTGCATTGCCGTCTGTGGTCCATTCCTCAACGACGTTGCCGTCCTTGTCCAGCAACTGCATGACGGCACCCTTGATGTCATTGCCATCAGGATCTACCTTGCGGAGCGATACGCTGGTGGGCTTGTCGTACATTTCAACGTGCGTGATCGTTCCGTCTGCGTTCACCGTAAAGGTGACATCTTCGGAGATCGTCCAGCCGTTAGGAGCAGAGATCTCACGAAGTGTATAGGTTTCGCCGGCGGTCAGGATTCCCTCAATCAGATGTGCTTCGCTGGTAGAGATCCATTCTTCAATAACGTTGCCGTCCTTGTCGATGATTTGCAGCGTTGCACCCGGCAGTTCCTTGCCGCTGGTCAGATCATACTTGGTGATAGATACCTTGGTGGTATCGTCCTTCATGTTGACCTTGGTAACTGTGCCGTCTGCATTGACCGTAAACTGCTGATCCTGTGCCAGCACATAGCCAGCCGGAGCATTGGTTTCATGCAGTGTGTAAGTTTCTCCGGCAACCAGCTGTGCTTCCATATAGTTGACATCCGTGCCGGAGATCCACTCGTGGATCACATTGCCGTTTTTGTCAATGATCTGGAGTGTTGCACCGGAAATATTCTTTTCACCGGTGATGTCGGTTTTGCTGATGGATACCTTGGTGGTATCATCGATCATCTGTACATAGTCGATCTCGCCGGTTTCGCTGACAGTAAACGTTACGTCCTTTGCCAGTGTATAGCCAGCCGGTGCAGATACTTCATGCAGTACATAGGTCTGACCTGCAATCAGGATACCCTCGATCATGTGCGGCTCGCTGCCGGAAGTCCACTGGTCAATGATGTTGTTATCCTTGTCCAGTACCTGCATCACTGCACCCGGCAGTTCGTCCTCACCAGTGATCGCTTTTTTGCTGATCTGTACCTTGGTGGTCTTGTCCAGCATCTCCACATGGGTGATGGTATTGTCCAGATTAACGCTGAACTCTACCTTTTCGGAAATGACATAACCGTTCGGGGCAGATGTTTCAATCAGCGTGTACTTTTCGCCTGCAATCAGCACCGCTTCGATGATGTGTGCTTCGTTGGTAGATACCCAGGAATCCACCAGATTGTTGTCCTTGTCATACAGTTCCAGGAATGCACCCGGCAGTTCTTTGCCGGTGGTGATGTCCTTTTTGCTGATGTGGACGGAGGTCGGTGCGTCTACCATGGAAACCATGTTTACGCTGCCATCCTGGTTGATCGTAAATGTGACATCTTCAGCAACAACATAACCATTCGGAGCAGACACCTCATGCAAGGTGTAAGTTGCACCGGCAACCAGTACGCCGTTGATCTGATGTGCCGTACCGTCAGATACCCACGCATCAATCACATTGTCATTGGCATCCCGTACTTCCAGTGCGGCTCCCGCCAGTTCCTTTTCGCCGGTGATGTCTGTCTTGCTGATGGATACCTTGGTGGTATCGTCCTGCATTTCGACGTGCGTTACGCTGCCGTCCGAATTAACAGCAAAGGATACATCCTCTGCAATGACATAGCCTGCCGGTGCAGATGTTTCCCGGAGCGTATAGGTTTCACCAGCAGTCAGAACTGCTTCGATCAGATGTGCTTCTTCTGTGGATACCCATTCTTCAATGACGTTGTCATTCTGGTCGATGATCTGGAGCGTTGCCCCTGCCAGAGCCGATCCGGTAGTGATGTCCGTCTTGCTGATGGATACCTTGGTGGTATCGTCATACATAGAAATCACATTGAGACTGCCGTCGGTATTGACAGTAAAGCTTGCATCTGCGGCAACCACATAGCCATTTGGTGCGGATACTTCATGCAACGTGTAAGTTTCACCGGCAGTCAGAACGCCGATGATTTCATGTGCCTTGTCTGTGGAGATCCATGCGTCAACCACATTGCCCTTGGAATCCAGCAGCTGCATCGATGCACCCGGCAGTTCCTTTTCGCCAGTAATTTCATATTTGGTGATAGCAACCTTGGTGGTGTCATCACGCATCTCTATTCTTGTGATATTGCCATCTACATCGACTTCGAACTCTACGTCCTCGGCAACTACGTAGCCGTTGGGAGCAGAAACTTCATGGAGGATGTACTTCTTTCCGACCGCCAGAACGCCAATGATCTGATGCTCTGTGCCGTCAGATACCCAGGCATCAATGATGTTGCCGTCAGTATCCTTAACTTCCAGTGCGGCACCTGCCAGTTCCTTTTCGCCGGTAATGTCTTTCTTGGTGACGTGCAGTTTAGTCGTATCGTCCAGCATGGTGACTTCCGTTACCTTGCCATTTGCATCAACGATAAATTCTACGTCAGTTGCAACTACATAGCCATCCGGTGCAGATACTTCATGGAGAATATACTTCGCACCAGCTGCCAGAATGCCGGAAATTTCATGTGTTGTACCGTCGGATACCCAGCTGTCAATGACATTGCCCTGCATATCCCAGACTTCCAGCGTTGCACCGGCAATTTCATTTTCGCCGGTGATGTCCTTTTTGGTGATCGATACCTTGGTGGTATCGTCCTTCATGGAAATTGTTGTGATTGTGCCGTCCGGATTAACAGTAAACTGCATATCGCTTGCCAGTACGTAACCGTCCGGTGCTGTTTCCTCATGGAGGATATATGTCTGTCCGGATACCAGTACGCCTTCGATCACGTGAGCCTTGTCGGTAGATGTCCATTCATTCATGACATTGCCGTCCATGTCCTTGACCTGAAGCTTTGCTCCCGGCAGTGGATTGGTTCCGGTGATGTCATACTTGGTGATCTCTACCTTGGTCTTGATGTTGTACAGAGTAATTGCATTGGGTGTGCCGTCCAGATTAACTTCGAACTGCTGATCCGCAGCAGTGTAGTAGCCAGCCGGAGCAGCTGCTTCCCGAAGGGTGTAGGTCTGACCGGCAGTCAGTTTTGCGGTCAGCGTATGTGTTGTGCCATCGGTGATCCACTCATCCAGTACATTTTCGTCCTGATCCAGAATCTGCAATGTCGCACCAGAAAGTGGTTTTCCGTCCGGATCAACTTTGTCCACCCGAACAACAGTTGCAATATCTGTCATAGATACGCTAGTCACACTGCCGTCGGTGTCGACAGAGAACTGCTGATCCGGAGATACCACATAACCTGCCGGAGCGGATACCTCGTGCAGGGTATAGGTCTGACCAGAGATCAGCTGAGCCGTCAGCACATGAGCCGTGCCGTCTGTCAGCCATTCGTCTACTACGGTGCCTGCCTTGTCGATGATCTGCAATGTTGCACCGGAAAGCGGCTTGTTTTCTTCCGTTACCTTGTTGATCTCTACCTTAGTGGTGTCATCATACATTGCAACGACAGTCACAGTGCCATCCAAATCGACTGTAAATTCTACATCGTTTGCGACCACATAGCCGTCTGCCGGAACAGATTCATGCAGGATGTAGGTTTGTCCGGCTACCAGTACGCCTACGATCTCGTGGGCTTTTCCAGTCGATGTCCAGCTATCCAGTACGTTGTCATTCTTGTCCCGTACCTCCAGCTTTGCACCGGGGATTTCTTTCTCGCCGGTGATGTCGTACTTGCTGATGGATACTCTGGTCTTTGCATTGTACAGAGCCACTTCATTGGCTGTGCCGTTTGCATTGACCGTAAATGTGATGTCCTTTGCTTTGTAGTAACCGTCCGGAGATGCTGCTTCCCGCAGGGTGTAGGTTTCTCCGGCGGTTAGTTTTGCAGTCAGAGTGTGTGCCTTGCCATCAGATGTCCATTCGTCTATTAGATCGCCGTTCTTGTCCAGCAACTGTAATTTTGCTCCGGACAGCGGCTTGCTGTCAGCATCCAGCTTTTCTACGTTCACCCGTGTGGCGAGGTCGGTCATGGTGAGAATCTTTTTGCTGCCGTCTGCCGGAACGACAAACGACTGATCCGCAGCCTTGCAGTAGCCTGCCGGTGCAGATACTTCGTGCAGCACATAGGTTGCACCAGCTGTCAACTTGGCAGTCAGTACGTGTGCAGTGCCGTCAGTTGTCCACTGCTCCACTTCCTTGCCGTCCTTATCCAGCAGCTGTAAAACTGCACCCTTCAGAGGTGTGCCGTCCTCGGTAGTCTTATTGATCTCTACCTTGGTGGTATCGTCCTTCATGGCTACCTTTGTGACAGTGCCGTCCGGATTGACTACAAACGGCACGTCACTTGCAACAACATACCCATTGGGGGCTGCGGTTTCGTGCAGAATGTAGGATGCACCGGCGGTCAGTTTGCCGATGATCTCATGTGCCTTGTCGGTAGATGTCCATTTCTCAATGGCATCGCCCTTGCGTGTGTAATTGCCGTTGGCATCTCTTTCCGCTGTGTACAGTTCCAGAGATGCTCCTGCCAGTTCCTTTTCGCCGGTGATCTCGTACTTGGTAAGAGATACCTTGGTAGTCAGGTCGGTCATGGAGAAACTTTGCAGCTTGCCGTCTGTGCCGACAACGATGGTCTGATCTGCTGCAACGCAGTAGCCTGCCGGTGCAGATACTTCATGCAAAGTATACGTTGCACCAGCTGTCAGCTTGGCGGTCAAGGTATGTGCCTTTCCGTCTGTTGTCCAGGCATCGACTTCTTTTCCGTCCTTATCCAGTAACTGCAAAACTGCACCCTTTAGGGCAGTTCCGTCCTCGGTAGTCTTATTAATTTCTACCTTGGTGGTGTCATCTTTCATGACGACTTTTGTGACAGTGCCGTCCAGATTGACGACAAATGGCACATCACTTGCAACAACATACCCATTGGGTGCTGCGGTTTCATGGAGAACGTAGGTCTGACCGGCTGTCAGCTTGGCGGTGATCATATGGGTTTCCTTGCCGGAAGTCCAGCTGTCCAGTGTATTTCCGCTGAGGTCACGTACTTCCAGTTTTGCACCTTCCAGTTCTGTGTCGCCGGTAATCGTTGTCTTGCTGATCTGCACCTTGGTAGACATATTGGTCAGCTTGACACTGGTCAGACTGCCGTCTGCGTTGACGGTGATTTTCTGATCCGCAGCGATGCAGTAGCCGTCCGGAGCGGACACTTCGTGCAGCGTGTATTCTGCACCGGCAGTCAAGATCGCATCCATGCGATGTGTTGTGCCGTCGGTTGTCCACTGGTCGATTTCTGTTCCTGCTGCGTCCAGGAGTTGCAGAACTGCTCCGGACAGCGGCTTGCCGTCCTCGTCAACTTTGTCGATGCCGACTTTGGTTGCAATGTCCTGCATAGTGACGTTCTGCACCTTACCGTCTGTACCAACAATAATCTGTTGATCTGCTGCCTTGGCGTACCCCTTGGGAGCAGATGCTTCTCGGAGGATATATGTCTGACCGGCAATTAATTTGCCGTAGATCTGATGGACGCTGCCATCTGTGATCCAGCTGTCCACCAGTGTTTCTTTTCCGTCTGCGTCTGTTGCGATGATTTGCAGGGCAGCACCGCTCAGCGGTTTGCCGTTTTCATCGACTTTCTGGATCTCGATTTTTGTTGCAAGGTCTTTCATACGGATCCACATTTCGCCGGATTCGTAATCGTCGCTCTTAACAAATTCGCCCTTGTCATTCAAGGTGAAGTGAATGTCCTCTGCCACACAGTAACCGTCTGGTGCAGATACTTCATGCAGCGTGTAGGTTTCGCCAGGTGTCAGAACCTTGCTGATGACGTGCTGTGCATTCTCGGTAGTCCACTCGTCCAGCACATTATCGTCCTGATCCAGGATCTGAAGCACTGCACCCGGCAAAAAGATGATATTCTGTCCTGCAATCTGTTCCTGAATGTCAGAGAGTTTTCCGACTGTCAGATCTGTCTGCTTGATGTCCTCCATGATGACACGCTGTCCGGCAGTGAATTCAAGATCCTCGGAAAGGAAATATCCCTCCGGTGCAGATACCTCATGGAGAATATATGTTTCGTCCGGATTCAAGACGGCTCTCATCTCGTGTCTGGTGCCGTCTGTGGTCCATTCTTCGATAACATTGCCGCTCTTATCCTTGACTTGCAGAACGGCACCAACAAGGTCACGACCTCTGCCGTCTGTTTTCAGAATGCCTGCCCATGTTGCATCGTCCACCATGCCGATGGATACGGTGTCTTTTCCCAAGGAAAATTCCATATCCTCTGCGGTGTAGTAACCGGTGGGGGCTGCTGCTTCATGCAGGGTGTATGTTTTTCCGTAGATCAGTTTTCCTCGAATCACATGAGTGGTGCCGTCTGTGACCCATTCCTCGACCACGTTTTTGTCGCTGTCCAGAATTTGCATCTTTGCACCGCTCAGCGGTTCTTCGTTGTCGTTATATTTGCTGATCTCGACCTGTGTAGCGTGGTCTACCATCTGTAGTGTGATGGGATTGCCGTCCAGATCGGTCACGCTGCCGTCAGCCTGAATGGTAAAGTAGATGGGATCTGCCTTGATATATCCATCTGGTGCAGCGGATTCCCAATACTCATACTTCTTTCCGACTGCCAGCTTTGCGGTTACGGTGTGACTGCTGCTGTCTGTTGTCCAGGAATCTACAACAGAGGTGCTGCCCAGTTCAAAGATTGACATCTTCGCACCGGAAAGAGCATTGCCATCCTCATCGACCTTGAAAAATTCAATGGTTGTCGGGTGATTGACAATATCTTCGCCCAGCTGGACTACTTCATTTGCCGTATTGACCTGAACTGTAACCGGATAACTCTGATCCGAGAGGAGATAGCCGTCCGGCGGTGTGATCTCGTGTACCACATACTTGCCGTTGGGAACGTCCTCAAAAGTGAATGAACCATCATCCCCGGAAACCGCAGTCATGCCGGTGTAGGTGTTCTCCAGTGTGAATTCTGTGGTATCCGGTGTGAACAGTCCGAGAACCGCTCCGGCAAGTCCGTTGCCGTCCTCGTCCACTTTCTTGCCGACGATGTTGCCGGGGTTTGTAGTATCGATCAGCGTTCCGGCACTGTAATCTGTTACGCCGCTGGAAATGAAGAATTGTCTGGTGATCAGCTTATATCCTGCATTGTTTGTGCAGCGGAGTTCTTGCAGTTTATAATTACCGCAAAGCAATGCACCCTTCGTTCTGTCTGCCTTGCTTTCATCACCGAACCACACACCCAGCTGTGTGATTGCTTCGTTTGTAATCGCATCCGGAACTTTCAAATCGCCGTTCTCATCAGTTGAGAGGAACTGCAAATAGTCGTCCAGATCATTCAGCTGTCCACGCCCAGACTTGGAGGAGAACTTACCATGCACGTCTGTCATGATGATGTGCTTTTCTCCGGTGTCTGTGTTGGTCAGCAGAAACGGAATGTATGCCAGCGATCTTTGGTTGCCATCTACCTTATTGAAGCTGAGGTCGCCACGGACAATATCTTCCTTGAAGTTTGCAACATATTTTACCTCAGTTCCAGCTTCCTGAATGACTGCTTTGCCATTTTTCTCAACAATGTGCAATGTGCGTTCCAGACCGCTAAGCTTATATCCAGTTGGAGCTTTAGATTCTTTGATCACTACTGTGCCGAGAGGAAGATAGGCATCACCATCGTTATCAGTAAACAATGTGCCTGATTTCAGCCAGTCTTTTCCCAAATATGCTCTTCCGTTTTTATCTGTAACCAAAGTCCATGTTCTAGTCGGATTGCCAGTTGCAGAAGTACCGGAGTAGTACTTCATGGTGAATTCTGCTCCTTCCAGAGAAGCAGAAGCTTCGTTTTGAGCCGCTGCCTGTCCGGTTTCCGAATCCACCTTCTGAATGGTCAGTCGGGTCGGGTCAAAGTGCGGTGCTTCTTTTTGCTCTGCCCACGGAATTACTACATAGGTGTTGGTTTCTGCTTTTCCGTAGATTGGATTAATAGAATTCTTTTCAACACTGGTAATTCCATTGCCGTTGACCGGTCCAGACTGCCACCAGCTGTCGGATTTGCCGTTACCCATATAGATGCCGATATGATGATTTTTATCACGATTGCCTAAACCAGTCAATCCAGTACTACCACTTGCTTTGTTGACGCACCAGATAATATCGCCCTTTTGCAGCACGCCGCTTTTCAGCATTTCGTCTTTGTTACTGAATTCGTAATAGTGCAGATTGTTCTGCGTGATAAAGGCGTACCAACCGCCGCCGTCCCAGCACTTGTAGGAATAACCCATTTGGTTAAACTTTGCAAGGTTCGGGACATATGGGCTTGTTGTGCTTACCGGAACTTTGTTGCAGTACGCCAATCCATGTGAGATGATGTACCAGACAAAGCCCTGGCAGTTCATGCCGCTGTATCCCTGCCACTGATTGCCTTTGGGGGAAGCAGCATACAGACTGCTGTTGTATGGTGTTCCCAGATAGTAGTTCTCTTGACCGCCTGTAGAATATTCGGTCAGAAACGCTTGCCACTGTTCTTTGGTTTCCTTGTACTTATTGCCGCTCAGACGATACAAAGCATCGCTCAGATACACAGAACCATTTAGCTTTGCCGCCGATGCCTGGAATTCCGTTCCGGTCAGAATGCCGGAGGTCAGAACCATGACGGTGGCACAAAGCACAGTAAAACCACGTTTCAAGCTGCCTTTCAGCTTTGAAAGAAATTTCATTTTTTCTCCTTTCGGTTCAAATTCGGATATTCGGATGCACTTGTTCTCACATGGGATTCATTCCTTTCTGTTGGTTTCACCAAAAAAGACCGCCGAAGTGCATTCCGGCGGTCTTTCCTGTGGGATCTATACAAAAAGCCCGGTCACTTTTCGCAGAAGTTTCCGGGATTTTGTATGCTTATTCAATTATTTTAGTCCTGCACCCAAACTTGCTCGTCATAAGCTGCTTTTACGATCTGAGTTTCGTAATGTCCTTGGGCTGGGGTTTCTTCATACCAAAATTCATAACTATAATGTGTATCATCACCTTTATCAAGAGCAGCACCGTCATGTGCCACATATTCATCAAACGAATTTAATCTCAACCCACATCTGCACTGGAAAATCTTTTTTTCTCCAGCCGGAGAATCTTCTACCCAAACCTGCTGTGTTACAGCTTCGTGGTGGATGGTTTCGTAATGTCCCTTGGGGGCTGCGGTGGTTTTCTTGGTTGGTGTGGGCTGTGCCGGTTTTGCGGTGGTGGCTCTTGGCTTTTCCACCATCGGCTCAGCTGCGGCGGTGTTCTTTTCCGGCTCTCTCTTGGTTTCTGCCGCTGTAGCTGCTGTAGTTTCAGCTGTTGTGGTGATCTCGGAGGTTTCTGTTGTAGTTTTTGCTGTGGTAGTCGTGGTTTCCACAGTGGTTGTTGTTGCTTCTGTGGTGACTGTAATGGTCGTTGTGGTCTTGACTTCGGCGGTGCTGCTGTCCTCCGGCTCACTGCCGCAAGCGGAAAAAGCAAGTACCAGAGCGGCAAGCATTCCTGCAATCACACCAGTTTTCCAGATCTTATTTTTGTTGGTTTTCATATGTCATTCCTCCCGTCTTGTATCTCGTACAAGTCAATCATCGTTTCTACCCTTATTGTACCTGTTTCGTATTTTTTTGTCAAATCTGCGATTGCAGATTCTGCGAATTTGGAATAATGTAAAGTGAATCTACTGTTTCACTTTTGAAAAGAAACTTTTTTGTTCTAGTGAAATCAATTTCAATATTTTCACATCGATCGACCAGATCTCTGGTCGTATTTCCTTTGCAAAAAAGCGATTCCCACCGTAACGGCAATTGAACCGATCATTGCAAAAATGACTGATAGAATTGCTGGCAATCTGATCTTGATCCAGAAGAAATACAACAGCAGGATCAGACTGCCGCAAAATGCAAGTACAGCCACAGACCGGGTAAAGCCTGTATTCACGCTGTTCTCGTAGCATTTTTTGCAGTAACCGTTATCACCCTTTGTGACCTCTACCGGATTTTCACCGCAGATGCAGCATAGCTGCTTTTTCCGGAAACAGCTGTTACAATACCATTGCCCGTGATACTGCGTTTCCACCAAGCAGCTGCCACACTTGCAGCACCGTTTTTGTCTTGGACGTTTCATGCATATACCAACTTTCGGATGTTCTCACAAAACACCTGTTCGCTCTGGACAAATTCAGCATCACGCTGTTCTTCGTCCCATTTTGCAGATTCTCTCGCCAGGATCTGAAAGTCCAGAATGCTGTCCGGCTCACCGGATCTCATGATTTCCGCTATGATCGCTTGATTCATGTTGCCGCTCCTTCCGATTTTGCAAAATTGCAATGGTCTGTCGTTTCCATTCCGGGAATTTCCGGAATGTTTCTTTTGCCGTGCGAATGTCAGCTGCGATCAGCTTCAGCAGAAAAAATACACCCGCACATACTGTAAGCATCACGCAGAGCAGAAACAAAATGTCACGCATCTGTCACACCTCCATTTTCCATTCCTGCACCTGTTCCAGTGTCAGCGTGTAGTACTGCACCACACTGTACAGCGATGCGTAATGGGCTTCTCCATGGGAGAGAAACCGCTCATTTCCGGTGATTTTCAGCAGTCCACGCTTTGCAAACTGCTTGACATCGTTTCCAGTGATCCCGAATTTCTGCTGAAACGGATAGGAACTCACACCCATATGGCTGCAAGCATTCGCTAGTTTCTCCACGCCGATCGCATCCATGAGAAATGCGGCGATCTCTGACTTGCTCCAGAGATTACTGACCGGAACGTGGTTTTCTTCTGCCAGCCGGATCAGATCCGCCTTGGAAATACAGTTCTGACTGCCACGATTTCGGGTGATCTGATGCAGCACATAGGCTTCTGCGGTCGGAAATTGTTCCATATATGTCATGTGTTTTCCTCCTGTTCTTATTCCGGCACTTTGCCCCACAAATATCCCCAAAAAGCAATTCCGCACCTACTACGAGCAACTGTATGGAGGTTTTTGCGGAGAGGATATTTGCAGGGCAAAGCACCGGATATGTGGCGTAATACTGGCATTTTCAAGTACGGATAGTCTGGAAATTCGATGATTGAAAGGAGTGCATAGGGGGTAACTATGCAATTTGGGGAATGCGACTATCCGCATTTGAAAATGCCAGTGTTGCGATTGCTATTTTTGCAACGCCCGACAGATCAGATCTGCCGCTGCTCTGGACGGTGCAGAAAAATCAAATTGTCTGCGGCAGGAAAGGCAAACAGCACGGTACTGATAACCGCCGACATATGTCACGCACATGGTCTGTTTGCCGCAGTACACGCAGGAAATGGCTTCTTTTCTTGCTGCTTCCATGTTCTTCACCTCAGTGGTTGTCAGCACAAGTTGAAGATAAACGATTCATAAGCATCGGCGTTTTCGCTTCTGGGGATTGCGGATGCTGCCATACTGTCGGCGGCATGATACAGACAGGTCAGGAGATAGCTCCTGCGGTTTCGGATTTTTCGGTTGGCAGTATTTTTCATCACTTCTGCTGTCTGCTCTGCGGTCAGGGTCTGCAATTTTTCCCGAACGGTTTCTGTCTGCATTTCTACGCCGCCGACTTTCAGCGTTTTCTTGGCGGTCTTTGCAACCCATGCCAGAATGGCAGCGATCTCTGCAATTGCCTTGCTGCCGAATCGCTTTGTTTTTTCCGATGTCACTTGTGTCTGAGCCTGTTCCAGCTTTTTCTCATAGCTTGCTGCCGAATCGCTCTTCGGCTTTGCCGAAAGATCAGAAAAAGGTAAGTTTGTTTGTGGTAAGTCTGATTCTATATAGCGAGTATGATTTTCATACCCGCAGGTATGATTTTCATACTCGACAAAATTCGTCACAGTCTGACAAGTTTCCTCGGTAACTGCTTCCTTCGGAATGTCGTTATAGAACCGCATCACATAGATCTTGGGATGCTTTGCAATCCCGCAATCCTCCTTTTCGATCAGACCGGAATGCACCAGTTCCTTGAAAGTCTTGCTGACTTTCTGTCTGGCACACTGCAAGGTGTCCATGGCTTCGTCCCAGGAAAAATAGACAAATGCTCTGCCGTCTTTGTCCGTAAAACGATCTGCATTCTTTAAGGAAAGATTGCTGCGGTCCAGCAAAAAGCAGTACAGGACTTTTGCTGCCAGAGAGAGTTCTTCCTTAAACCCAGCGGTCTTAAACAGCACCAGCGGCAATTTCATGTACTGCACGATTTCTGCTTCTGTTGGTGCATTCTTTTCTGTGATGTATTCCAGTGTCATTGTTCTTTCCTTACCTTTCTATATCGTTCTGATCAGGCACATTACTCTACATTGATGTGCTTGTACTTCAACATATCTTCGTTGCAATAGACGTAAAATTCGTCGGTATCATTCTTTTTTGCGATCATTCCCAGCTGGATCAGTTCCTCGTAGCACTTCTTGCTCTTTCCTGTTCCATATTGCAAAAGGTCTACGGCTTCTTCCAGCGGAAAAGACACATAGACCTCATCGTTTTCGTTGCAGAATTGCTTGCCCTCATGAAATGGGTTATTTGTCCAATCCAGTGTCCGGTTGAGCATAAAGCTGTACAGCACCTTTGCTCCCAGAGAAATGTTGTGATACTCTCGGTGGATATTGCTGTACATCAACGGCTCCGGAAAAGGAATCCAGCTGTGCTTTAGTTTTTCGGCGATCTCAGAAAATTCCTCGACAGCGAATTTTCGTGTCACGATCCAAAACGGCAGCGGTTTCTTTTCCGGAATGTTATTTACTCTAACTTTCATGAATCTTTACTCCTTTTCTCGCTATCACTCATCTTAAATGGAACGTTCCCATGGCTTTCGGTTGCGGTTTGCTTCCTGCATACGGTCTGCAATTTCCTGTGCGTGCTGTTCTTGCAGCGAACTTGCATAAAATGCAATTGCTTTACCGATAAAGTCGGTAAAGTCTTTGTCTTTCCATTCCTCTGGTTTCAGATACGCTGGTATCTGTTCCAGAAGATCTTCTTTTCGTGGAACATACCGAACGTGTTCGATCTGATTTGGTTTATCCACTTCCATGATGTCTACGACGGCATCCATATCCAATGTTCCTGCCTTGGACAGCTTTCGCATAGCGACCGCCTGTGCTTTGTTTGGATAATGTTCAAATGCGGTGAGTTCCATCTCATCCCAGACATCTCGCTGTTCTTTTGCGGTGAGATAGGATAATTCTACACCGGTCACCATGCCGATCTTATTGTCATCAATGAGAGTTTGTAATTCTGGAATTAGATAAGACAGGCGAATATATCGTTGCACATTGCGTCCAGTCATGTTATACGTTTCGCCAAGCAAATCTCGTGTCTTAACATTCTTGGGGTATTTTTCGTTGTTTGGATTAGAAATACGTTCTCTTGCTTCTACTTCCATTCGCAGTGCATTGCCACGTTCACACGGGAGAATATTCTCTCTGGTCAGCAAGTTGCTCTCTGTCATAGCAACGATAGCTTCATCCATACTCATGTTATGGATTCTGACTTCCAGACGATGATCTTCCGGAAAAATTTGTCGTGCAACATGGGTCCTGCGGTGTCCAGCGACGATATAGAATGTATCCTCACCACGCTCATTCTTCTCTTCGGTGCGGATCACCTCAATTGGTGTCCGGATTCCGGAATTCATAATGGATTCTTTCAGCTTGCTCATATCCTCATCGTCCCGGATGTAAAACGGGTGATTCGGAAATGTTACCAGCTGCCGGGGATAGATCATCAGCCGCTCTGGCATAGCAGCTTCGTCACGCTGCTCCTGAGTGGTGATGATCTGGGCAAATTTTTCTTCCTGTATGGGGCTGTCCTGCATGATCTCGTCCAGTGCAGAACGCATACCCTCTCTTGTTACGGGCATTTTTTCGGTTCTCCTTTCAATCAATACGCAGTAAAAATGGCATCTACAAAATTGCAGATGCCGCTTTTACCGTTCTATGATAATCATATTTTTTCCATCGCCATGACTTCCTGCACCAACGCTTCAAATGCCTGACTGCCTTTTCCGTTTCTATCTTCTCGGAAGATAGACACACCATTCAGGGATGCGTCCTGAAAGCGGACTGCCTTAGGGATCACGGTGTCCAGTACGCCAAAATCAGAATACTGTTCTCGGAGCATTTCGATCAGTGCCTTGCTGGTCACCACTCGACTCTCCACCATGGTGAACAAAATGCCGTCCAGTGTCAGATCCGGATTCAGTCCACGCCGCACCTGAGAAATGGTGTGCAGCAGCTGGGTCAGACCTTTGGTCGACAGGAACTGTGCCTGTGTCGGGATCAGCACATCGGTTGCTGCTGTCAAGGCGTTCTGTACCAGAATACCCAGTGTCGGCAAACAGTCGATCAGAATGTAATCATAACCATCCTTCACAAATTCGATGTACCGCTTCAGATGAGATTCCCGGCACATACTGCTCATGAGAGCCATTTCTGTGCCGGACAGCATGATGTCACAGGGCATCAGATCGGCTCCCTCCTCGCTGTGAAGAATTCCATAGGACGGTTCTGTCGGCAGTTTGTCGTCCAGTAGCATTCCATAGATATTGGAAAGCGTTACTGACAGATTGTCGGAGTTTTTCCAGCCCAGTGCAGCAGTCAGACTGCCCTGTGGGTCGCTGTCGATCAGCAGGACACGTTTGCCGATGTTGGCAAGTCCGATGCCAAGGTTCAGAGCAGTCGTGGTCTTTCCAACGCCGCCTTTCTGGTTTGTCAGTGCGATTACTCTACAGTTGCTCATAGTAGGTTCTCCTTTAATGTGTATTTTGTATTCCCCGAAGGGTGGTGGGCTGGATACGCTCCAGCGGGCGGTGGCGAAACATATATCTTTGATTTAGTCGATTTCAATTTGATTTTTTCGATGCTTTTGCGGCACAGCAGGTTCGGTTGCATTTCCGAAATTGGTTTCAGCATAATCTACAGCTTCCTTACCTGCAAATGCAATTGCTGCACTTTTACTCATCAATTCACGAGTACGAAAATCGTATTCTTCTGTGTGAAGCCATTTTTCTGCATCCTCCAGATTCGTGAATTTTTGAATCCGATTGAAATCGAATTTGCCAAACTCAAATTTGTATGATACGCCATAGATAAAACCGTTTTTCTCAATATATTTTTCAGGATTCATATACTCACCTCCTTTACTGATCTTTTTTTACACTCTATCTCGACAAGACAAACAAATTTTATGATGCTCTCTTACGGTCTTTCCATTCAAAGAGTACAGTCTTTCCTTTTCGTTTTTACAAGGTTTTTCAAAAAACTCACCGTTCCAGAGTCTCCCGTAAGATTTTCCGTTCTGAAATTTCCAGTCGCAATAAAATGTACAAATTCCATCTACCCCATAGCATCTGTGCAGTTTGATAATTCTAGTGGGGGTAAGTCCGATTTCTCTTGTCATTCTCCCATCTTCTTTAAGTGGGTCAGAGCACACCCATTCAAGGGCTTCGAGAAATTCCTCCCTTGTAATTGTGGAATGTTCTTTCCAATTGTTAAAGATGCGACTTTCACCAGCAAGAACGATTTTCTTTTTGGTTTCAAAAAAATGATTATTTTCGAGTGCATAACGATTGATGTCATTCACAATAATCTTCCTCCTCATTGGATTCCCATTCGCTGATGATGTGATCTGCCCGTTCAACATAGTCGTTTTCCATTTCATCCAGATAGGTCTTATATGCTTCATGCAGCTTTTCCATCAAGTTTTCATCTGATTCGATAAATCTTGCAACCTCATAGTACGCCATATCTTCCACATCAACATCAAAATATTTAGCAGCTTTTTGGATCAGTTCTTCTTTTTGGATTCCTACTGCATCAGCCAGATCACCCAAATTGTCAAAGAAGTCAAAATCAGTTTCGTGATGTTCGCAGTCTGTGTAGATGGTGTAATGGTCATCGTTGAGCCACGAGTTGCCGCCTACATTGATAAAGGTGTCCAGTTCAGCGGTCTGTTTTTCTTTATCGTAGTACAGATACACATCGGTATTATAGCGGTTCAGTTCCAGATCAAATTTTTTGAGCATCTCAGCCAGCTTTGCTACGATTGCTTCCCGATTTTTCAGTGTTCTCATTTGTTTGCCCTCCTGTTTGTACTTTCAATCATCGTTTTTCCCTCAGCGAATAAAAAAGCCATCTGAAAATTGAAACTGTCCGTTTCATCTTTTTCAGATGGCATTTTTTGTATAGAATTTACATTTTAGAAAAGGTGGACATCATGTCCACCTTACTTAAAATGCAAAAATTCCATCCGCTTTGCAGCAGATGCATCGGAATGTATCCACTGCAAAACAGATGGACTGTTTTGCGATATTTGCAGTGTTACGAGAATTTCTCAGAATGCTGTACGCATTTGATTCTTCCCGAAACTGCGTTGTTTTCGCCTACCCCAACATTTGCAAAAGAACCAAAATGCTAAAGCAGGTGATGAAATCATACTTGCCGAGGGTGAATATGTTTATAGCGGCGATACACCAAAAGGATATATGTTTACAAGTTCAGCAGATGGAACAGAAGCAAATCCTATTATAATTCGTTCTGAAAATCCCGAAAAACCTGCTATTCTTTCAGGTTCTTCAACTTCTGAAAATTATGTTTTAGATATTTCAGGCGACTGGTGGAAAATTAAAGATTTAAAAGTCACGAATGCACAAAAAGGCATTATTCTTGATAATTCAAATTATACAGAGATTATAAATTGCGAAGTATATAATATCGGTTCTGAGGGGATTCATTTCAGAGATAACAGTTCTTATTGTCTTGCGGAAAATTGTTATGTTCATGATACAGGTGTTGTATCTCCCGGATATGGTGAAGCTGTTTACGTCGGCAGTGCCAAAAGCACTTCAGGTTATGGTCATGATTGTCATTACAATACAATCAGAAACTGTAAACTTGGTCCGAATGTTGCTGCTGAACACGTTGACATAAAAGAATACACAATCGGGACAACTGTAGAAAACTGTACATTTGACGGAACAGGAATGAGCGGTGAAAATTTTGCAAAAAGCTTCGTAAATATCAAGGGAAATGACTGTGTGATAAGAAATAATGTTGGTTATAGAAATGGCTGTACAGCAATTCAGCGTGCATTTGAACAAAATAATGTTGTAGACGGCTGGGGACAGAATGCCACTGTATACGGCAATAAGGTTTATATGGATACTGCAACTAATGCTTTAGGTAAGAAAATGTACTTTTTGAATGCATGGGATTGTTCTGCTACTGTCTGGGATAACTTTATGGCTTACGAGGGTGAACTTTTTTCTGTAGATAATGAAGATGACCATTGGAAGTATTATAACTGTAATCTGCTTACTTATGAAAGCAAATAAGATTTAAAGCAACACTGCACAATATGTCTGATAGCTTTGTACGCAGTTTGATAAAAAATTAGACTATATACAAGTTTAGTTTGGTGTTGACTTAAGAATATTTTGAAAAATTCCCCTCTGTCAGATTTAATTCTAACAGAGGGGTTAATTATATCTAATTTATTTCTCCACACTAACCGTAACGCCTGATTTGAACTCAAAAACGATATGGTCATCAAAAATAGTGATTTTAGAAAGCAGATGTTTGGCAAGTGTTTCATCATAGGAAAGTTCATCAGGGTGAGATTTGATGAAGAATTGCAATTCATCTATACGCTTTTTGTACTCAGCCTGACTGCTTTTTGATACCTGAATTTTTTCACGCTGTTCTCTCAGACTGAAAATTTCATCTGCAATATCTGTGTAATCCTCATGATTTTCTGTACGTTTAAGAAGTTCATATTGCAAATTATTGAGCTGTTCATCTATTTTCTGCAATGCACAGGGGTCAACGATTATCTGATTCAGATTACCCTGCAACCTTTTGAGGTAGCTTGTACTATCGCCAATCATTATATGCAAAGCATCTACAAAGGCTTGCTGTAAATCGTTTTCTTTAACTGTTCTGGCATTGCATTTTGTATGATTATTCAGCCTTGTGCTACATCTCCAGACGATTGACTTCTTGCCACGGTTATTCCAATGCAATCGGCTGTATTCAGCACCGCATTCAGAACAGAAGGTTATTTGCGAAAATGCGTGAGCTGCACTGAAACATTTTCTGCGTCCAAGGGAGTCTTTCAGCATTCCACGCCTTGCAATTTCTTCCTGCACCTGCATAAATATTTCTTTACTGATTATAGCAGGGTGACTGTCTTCTACATAGTATTGGGGTACAATTCCGTTGTTTTTTACTCGTTTCTTTTGCAAGAAATCCACTGTGTAGGTTTTCTGCAAAAGTGCATCACCCATATACTTTTCATTTTCAAGAATTTTGCGAACGGAACTGTCATGCCATCTCGGATTACCTCTTGCAGTACGAATTTTGTCACGTTCTAATCCACGGCATATAGCAAGTATGCTTTTACCTTCAAGGTATTCTCTGTATATTCGTTTTACGATTTCTGCCTGTTTTGGATTGATTACCAGATTACCGTTTTCATCTTTATCATAACCAAGAAAACATGATGTATTAACCATAATTTTTCCTTGCTGAAAACGATACTGCATTCCAAGTTTTACGTTTTTGGAAAGTGATTCTGATTCCTGTTGTGCAAGGGAAGCCATAATAGTAAGAAGTACCTCACCCTTAGCGTCCATTGTGTTGATACTCTCTTTTTTATATCTGCTAAAATAAAACTGAGCCAGCTGAGGGAAAAATGATAATAAAAAA
>ERZ791907.97-NODE-97-length-112595-cov-7.241470_pt1 | contig 112595 bp, 122 predicted proteins | sample MGYA00510145_ERZ791907 | MGnify/ENA primary metagenome ERZ791907 (study PRJEB30046, sample SAMN00792089) | human gut metagenome | study: EMG produced TPA metagenomics assembly of the A metagenome-wide association study of gut microbiota in type 2... | reverse complement strand
AAATCAAGGCAAAAAACCAAATTAGGCTTCGGACATAAGAAATAGTATGGGCGCAATCAACTAATCGGTGTGCGAAGACAATATGTAATGACCTCCAATTTGTAGCATCGTGGATTTACCTGTATACTATGAATTGGAAAAAAACAATGGTAACAGGGATTACCGCATACAAAAGGAGGTCACCAAATGTATTATAACACAATTTATGTGGGAATGGACGTTCACAAATCAAGTTTTACACTTTGCTCGTACACAATCGAGGCAGAAAAAGCCTCACACTTCCAACGAACGGAAGTGGATTACAAAAAAGTGTTAAAGTATCTTGAATTTCTCCGTACTGTTTATGGGGATGATGCACGATTTGTCTGCGGCTATGAAGCCGGATGTCTGGGCTACACTTTGTACCACCAGCTTACAGAACATCATGTGGAATGTGTGATCCTGGCACCAACAACAATGCTGGAACAGCGAAGCAGGAAACGGATCAAAACGGATAAGCGGGACGCAGAGGTCATTGCCAGATGCCTGACACAGCATAATTACAGCGCAGTGCATATACCGACTGCAACAGATGAAGAAACCAAAGAATATCTCAGAATGAGAAATGATCATAAGCTGGCATTAAAAAGGATAAAACAGCAGATCCTTGCGTTTTGTCTGCGTCATGGTCATATTTATGGAGGAAAAAGCAATTGGACAATATCTCATTTGAAATGGCTGAAGGAACTGGAACTAAATAGTATGCATCGCGAGATTCTTGATGAGTATCTGCTGACCTATACCACGCTGACAGATAAACTGGAACGTCTGGACAGCCGGATCGAGGAGATCGCTTCAAAACCGGAATACAATGAATCGGTCAAAAAACTAAGCTGTTTCATTGGGATCAAAACACATACTGCATTGTCCACACTTGTGGAGGTTGGTGATTTTCACCGCTTTGCCGCTGCTTCAAAATTTGCATCCTATCTTTGGCTTGTACCCGGTGAAGATTCCAGCGGTGATGATCAGACGAGACTTGGCATCACAAAGGCCGGAAACCGGCATCTCCGCCTGCTGTTGACAGAAGCTGCACAATGTTACGCTCGCGGACAGATCGGTTATAAATCTAAGGCATTAAAAGCACGGCAGTCCGGAAATCCCCCAGAGATAATCGCATATGCCGATAAAGCAAACGAAAGACTGAGGCGTAAATACTATAAAATGGTTCTTCAGGAAAGAAAAACACATAACGTAGCAAAAACAGCGATCACAAGAGAACTTGTCTGTTTCATATGGGGCATGATGACTGACCGTATCGCCTGATACTTATATAACAGCAGCCTGTTTAAGTCAAGGCCGGGCCGCTGTACAGCGTTGCTGACGCAGCCTTGACTTAAACATCGTGCAGTTATAATTGTTAGTTAAGCATGTGTAAGGCAGCTTACGCCGCATACACATGGCACTATACCATAAAACTGAAGACATCCTGAAAGGGTTTCGGTCATTTCAAGGTTCGAGCTATCTGCGATCAAACTTTGTTGGCACAGCAAAAGCTGTGATCCACGCGCGAAGACAGTCAGAGCTCACGGCGGACCATTGACCTGTAGGTAACCAATCCGCGTATATCAGAGTGGCCAATGCCGGGAACTGATACTCCGAAGCTCTTTCTGGGTGCCTTCAGAAAACAGAATAATTAATTTTTTTTAATTTTTTTCGAATTTACTCTTGACAAAAGTCATTACATATCAGTTTGAGTAATTTATTTTTATTTCCATGCAACATTTCGTGATATAATACCACATATGAATAGAACATCATTTGATGAGCCAATCCTGTGTATTATCGGAAACGGAATTTCTTTCGAACCAATATCAATATTAGAATCATATAGGAGGTGATTGCAATGACAACCGGATTAACTTTAAGTGCTGTATGTATCCTTGGGCTGATCGTGATCGTTGGTGGTATCGTGATTGGTTTCCATTTCTGGGATAAGGATTGAACCGTAGAAGTCACAAGGGCAAAGCTAATGCTTTGCCCTTGTTTTGACTGCGTCACGAACAGCTTCCTATAAAATTAAAAGGAGCGGAGAGACATATTGTTTCTCCGCTTTCCAGATTCAGATTGCACCGAACATTTCCAGGCATTCCCGGTTGGTGCCACGGAAGATGTCATCTTGTCCCTCAAACATCCGGCAAAGCTGTTCGATACGATCCCAATTATCCTTCACATAATATTCGTAGCTATGTCCCCAGATGTAGAATAACAGCTTCTCGCCCGGTGCAGGCTCCACATCAATAAACTTCTGCGCCAGTTCAAACAACTGCTCATCGTCGTGATGACAGGTTGCTTTTAAGAGGATCGGCTTCTCCGGTACCGCAAAGCCGTGTGTCGCTTCCACAGTGCGGCCGTAACGGATGCCGTGACGCAGCAGGTAATCGACTGTCGCCTCATCGTACGCACCATAGGCATACGCCATGCCTATCGGTCTCTGTCCATAAAGCCTTACAATGTTGTCAATGTCTGTCTGATACTCCTGATCCATCTGCTCCTCGCTCAGATCAACCGGGGCACAGTGGGTGAGTCCATGAACGGCAATCTCATGCCCCTGATAAAGATCCCCGATCGTCTCCTGATCCATCCGGCAGATTTCCTTGCCTTCAATATCAAAATGGCTTTCTCTGCTCTGGATCCCCGTATTCAGGTTAAACGTACATTTCATGCCGTATCGGTTGAAGATCTCCACCAGCTTCCGGTCAGATTCTATTCCATCATCATAACTAAACGTGATCGCTTTCTGATAATTCATCACTTTCTGCTCCTTTCGCGTCAATATCCTTCACATATAATATATCTTTCTGTACCACAAACCGCACTTCATGTCCGGCAAAGGTCATGCCATAGACCCGCTCCGGATCCTGCTGGTAACGCGGTCTTGGATCCTGCTCCAGCACCTTCGTCAACGCCAGAAGCTTATCTGCAGGCAGCCCGCTTGCTGCAGCGACCTCCGATGGAAGTACCACAGAAACCATCCTTGCCTGTGTATGCCCGGTAAAACCCGCCTGAGCGCCCGGAACGCTGTCCGCATATGGAAGATATGGCTTAATATCATAAATCGGCGTCCCGTCCATCATATCCACACCTGACACCCATATCGCCGGAGCCTCCGGTCCTTCCCACTCAATCCGCTCGAGCTTCACGCAGGAGAGTGCAATCGGATTCGGACGAAACGGAGAACGTGTTGCAAACACCCCCATCCTCCGATTGCCTCCCAGACGTGGCGGACGTACCGTCGGCGACCATCCCTTTCGCACCGCCTCAGAAAACTCCCACACCAACCACAAATGTGAGAAGTCCTCCATGCCGCGAACCGCATCCGCGTTACGGTACTCCGGTTCAAAAACAATCCTGCCCTGTAGCTGCGGCACAAGACCGCTCTGTCTCGGGACACCAAACTTCGATGCAAAATCCGTATGGATCCTTGCAATCCTTTTCATCTCCATACAAGTTCTCCTTTATCAAATCCCCCTAAATGCGAAAAAGGAGCCCGACACCGCTTACGCGCTTATCGAGCTCATCTCTTCATCAGCTACATCTCCGGACAGCTAATAATCAGGCACGTACCAGTTCTACCTGCCAAAATCCCTCCGTATGAGATGGTCCCTGTGTAATTTCGACTTTAAACTTATACATTGCCTCCTCCAACTTACGCTGGAACTGCACCTCGGAAAGATCTGAATCTGGCTCCTGCAAGATGATTGTGTCACCTACCTTTGCATAGCTGTACGCCGAACCTAATGTCTTAAATGTCGCCTTCCAAGTTTCCTTTTTCTTTAAAAAATCAAACACAATAATCACCTCTGCTTTCTATAAATATATGTCAGCTTCAAAATCCCGTGCCACTTATCCGCTATATAGATAAATTATAACACATTTTTCTATAAAAATAAAGGGATTCGGCTTATTTTTCACGAAAAACCGTAAAATAAATTACGATAATACCATTCGTACTGCGCCATACATGCCGGCATCGTTGCCAAGCTCCGCCAGACGGAACTGCTTGCCCTTCAGTGCAAACATAACATCCTGCTCATACTTCTCCTGTACGACATCCAGCACGATCTGTCCATTCTTGGAAACACCGCCGCCAATGACGAACGCCTGTGGATCAACCACTGCTGCCACATGGGACAATCCCTTTCCAAGATAACTTGAGAAGGTATCTACGATCTCTTTGGCAAGTGCGTCATCGTTCTTATATGCCTTAAACAGCTCCAGACCGGTGATCGGATGATCATACTGTCTGAGTTCTGACGGTGTATCTGTGCTCTCGAGCTTCTCTGCAGACATTCTGGTAATGCCGGTTGCCGAAGAATACTGCTCCAGACATCCTTTCTTGCCACAGCCGCAGGTACGTGTCTCGTGTGGATTTACAAAAAGATGACCGATCTCACCTGCCGCGCCGTTACTTCCGGTTAAGATCTTTCCATTCAGAATGATCCCACCGCCGACACCGGTTCCGAGTGTCACCATAACGATACTGTCAAAGCCTCTGCCGCCACCCTTCCACTGCTCGCCGAGTGCTGCAACATTGGCGTCATTACCGACCTTGATCTTCTCAACGCCGGTCAGCTTGCGAAGCTCATCTGCAACCGAGAAAATTCCCCAGCCGAGGTTAGCACATTTAAGCACTCTGCCGTCCTCTGTGATTGGTCCCGGCACACCCATGCCGATACCAAGAATATCTTCCTTCGCAATTGACTTCTCCTCGTTCTTATCTGCAATCGCCTTTGCAATGTCCGGCAGGATCTGCTCACCGTTATTCTCCTTACGGGTAACGATCTCCCACTTCTCGAGCATATTGCCCTCACCATCAAAAAGCCCCATTTTCACTGTTGTTCCACCAAGGTCTACCCCATAAATATACTTCATCTGTTCTTTTCCGCCTTTCCTTTATTGAACGCCAAAGCCTTCTTTGACATTTATGAGCGATAATCACCGTTTATTTTAACATAATCATAGGTCAGATCACAACCCCATGCCTTTGCTGAGCCATCACCCTGCTTTAAATCAATGTCGATGTAAATCTCATCCTCTGCCAGTACCTTTGCCGCAAATTCCTCAGAGAAATCAATACCGGCACCGTTTCTGCATACCTCAAGTGTACCCGCCGCTGACGAAAGATCCACATCCATCGTGTCAATCGCAAAGTCTGCATCTGCGTAGCCGATCGCACAAAGAACACGTCCCCAGTTTGCATCCTCTCCAAACATCGCACATTTAAAGAGAGGGGAACGAATCACGCTCTTGGCAACAATGATCGCTGTCTCCTGATCCGGAGCGCCCTTGCAGGTGCATTCTAAAAGCTTCGTTGCTCCCTCGCCGTCCTTTGCCAGCATCCGTGTCATATTCATCATGACAATATAAAGCGCCTGCTTAAATATCGCGAAGCCCTCTGTCTCCTCAGTGCTGATCGTAGCGTTGCCGGCAAGACCATTTGCCATAACACTCACCATATCATTGGTAGAGGTATCGCCGTCAATACTCAGACAGTTGTATGTGATCTTAACGATCTCATCCAGTGCCTTCTGGATCATCTGATGGGAAATTGCCACATCCGAGGTGATAAAATTCAGCGTAGTTGCCATATTCGGATGGATCATGCCGCTTCCCTTTGCCATACCACCGAGGCAGCACTTCTTACCGTCAATCTCAAACTCCACAGCAACCTCTTTCCTGACTGTGTCCGTTGTCATGATCGCTGTGGCAGCTTTCTCATGACCTGACTCACTCAGCCCGTCCACAAGCGCCTTCATATGATCCGCAAACGGAGCAACCGACATCGGCTGACCGATCACACCGGTCGAAGCAACAACCACCTGCGCCTCATCAATGCCAAGAGCCTCTGCTGCAAGCTTTGATGTCTCTGCTGCCACCTTCTCGCCATCGGCATTACCGGTGTTGGCATTCTTAGAGTTAACAAGGATCGCATGCGTCACTCCATTGCCATCTGCCAGATGCTTCTTCGTCACACGGATCGGAGCACCCTTCACCTTATTCTGTGTATATACGGCTGCCGTCTCACACGGCTCCTTGCTAAACACCATACCAAGATCATTTTTATTTTTGTCCGGGTTCAGTCCGCAGTTCAGACCATTCGCCTGAAAGCCCTGTGCGGCACAAACACCGCCGTCTACGTAGCGGTAACCCTCAAATTCTGTCATATTCACAATAATCTTCCTTTCTTAAGCCCGCCTTGGATCCAAGCCTCATTGTATTTGCTTTAGGCAGACCCACTTTAAGTTCCCCTATCCTCTCACTCGTAAGGGGCTTATCACACATTTGCGGCGATCGAGTCTTATATCCATATATCAATTACAGCTTCTCACCGGTCAGCAGCTCATATGCCTGAAGATACTTGGAAATGGTCTTCTCCACAATATCCTCCGGAAGAGTCCAGTCGTTGTCCGGATTCGCCTTGAGCCAGTCACGCGCAAACTGCTTATCAAAGGATGGCTGACCATGTCCCGGCTCATAGCCCTCTGCCGGCCAGAATCTTGAGCTGTCCGGAGTCAGCATCTCGTCACCCAGAACAATGTTGCCATTCTCGTCAAGACCAAACTCAAACTTTGTATCAGCAATGATGATCCCCTTCTCCAGTGCGTAATCGGCGCACTTCTTATATAATGCGATCGTGTAATCACGAAGCTTCTGTGCATACTCCTCGCCCTTACCCGGGAAATACTTCTCGAGATGAGCCACGCTCTGCTCATAAGAAATATTCTCATCATGATCACCGATCTCTGCCTTTGTAGATGGTGTGTAGATCGGCTCAGGAAGCTTATCGGACTCCTTGAGTCCCTCCGGCAGCTTAATGCCACAAACCGTGCCATTCTCCTGATAACTTGCCCAGCCGCTTCCGGTGATATATCCTCGAACGATACACTCGATTGGAAGCATCTCCAGCTTGCGGCACATCATGCTGTTACCGTCAAACTTCGGCTGCTGGAAGAATTCCGGCATATCCTTCACATCGACTGAGATCATGTGATTCGGCAAAATATCCTGTGTCAGATCAAACCAGAACTTTGACATCTGAGTCAATACAGTTCCCTTTTTGGTTACTTCATTGTGAAGGATCACATCGAAACAACTGATTCGATCCGTTGCAACCATGATCAGGCTGTCTCCATTGTCATAAATCTCGCGTACCTTTCCTTCTTTCATCGGCTTTAGCTCTTTCATTTTTCCTCCAATCCCACACACCGCTCTATGTCGTCTGTGTGCGTGCATTCTGTCATTTTATTGCAGAGTTTGTCATTATCTCTTTAAGTATAATATTTTCTGGCAAAAATGCAAGTCAGGATTGGGAAAAGACATCTTTGCGGAAAATATCACTCAAAAAAGCAGCTGCACCGACAGACACATAATGATCCGCCGGCACGCTGCTTCTCTTTCATGCCATCGCAATATAGCGATACCGATTTTACGTTGCAATGCAAAATTCCGAAAATATTTCTCCGGTACAACAAAGATCCGATACGGATCATTCATTTACACTAACATTTCTTCTTATCAATCTGTGGATTGTATGCGTAGAAGTTCTTAGGATTTCTCTGATCCTGAATGCGGCGCAGACATTCCCCGAAACGCTGGAAATGTACAATCTCACGCATTCGCAGGAAACGGATCGGATCAGCAATTTCAGGATCCTTGATAATGCGCAGAATGTTATCGTAGGTCAGACGTGCTTTCTGCTCCGCAGCCATATTTTCGTAGAGGTCTGTGATCGTGTCACCGGTACTCTGAAACTGGCTGGCACTGAACGGCTCCCCACTGGCAGCCTGCGGCCAGATTGCAAGCGTATGGTCAATATAATATTTATCAAAGCCTGATGCCTTGATCTCCTCCGGTGTCAGATCCTTCGTGAGCTGGTGGATGATCGTGGCAACAATCTCAAGGTGACCGAGCTCCTCTGTGCCGATGTCCGTCAGCGCACCGGCAACCTTGCGGTCTTCCATGGAATAGCGCTGTGAAAGATAACGAAATGCAGCCCCGGCTTCCCCATCCGGACCGCCGTACTCGGCAAGTTTAGGGGAAATATTACTGTGCTTTATTATAATTCAAAATTTATTTATTGTATCACATTCGCTGTGGTTATGCCACAAACTTCTTATTCACATATCCCACTTTATTTTTGTATCTCACTTTCGTGTACCAGTCTTTCGAGTACAGGACTTCAACGACAGCTCCCTTGGGGATCCTGCAGTGCGATCCTGTCTTTTTCGAAGAGGCTTTCCATAAAAGAGCTCCTTTCTCACGTTTCACCGTCTTTTTCCATGTTCTCTTGAACTTCTCCGGAGTACCGTAAAGAGCTTTTAGCTGCGATGTAGTGCTTCCCCACTTGGGCAAATAGAAATGTGGTGTGTCGACAATGGATTTCCAATCGCCGCCCCAGCCAAGACCGATGCCCTTGGCAATCACTGCCACTTTGCGGATCGTGGCTGCATCATACAGGAGCTTGCTGTCATTGATTGCAATATCAAATGCAACTCCCCACATGTGCTGACTGGAATATGTGCTGCCCTTAGCATTTGTGACGATCTTACCAGGTTTTGTTCTGCCCTGTGCATAGAGCGAATCCTGGTATTCTTTGCTTCTGAAACCCTCCGTAATGATCAGATAGATTCCTTTCTTTGCGCACTTTCTCAGTAACACAGTCAGCTTCTGATCAAGCCACGGGTGCAGCTTGGATCTGTCAATTCTAATGTCATGTTCTTTCTTCATAGTCTGTTTCCTCCATTTCTGTATCTTCCTTCAATATATTCCCTTCGTGTTCCACTGTGCCCTTCAGCACGGCAATGACCTTCGTTAGAAATGCCGGTACCTTCACTCCCATTCGCCCGGCGTTCTCCGTGATGCTCAAGCATTCGTTCAGGATAAACCACGCCGTCACAAGCGTGGAGAAGAACATCGTCATCGGCAACGTAACCGATAAGATCCCTGATAACTTATAGATCAGGAAGTCCACGATCATCGATGCTACGATCACAAGTATGTAACCGAACTTTTTGAAAATACCGATCATTCCCTTTCTGCTGCTCCAGCCGTACTTGTCATCATCCGGATGTTCCACCGCCTCCTTGGCGCTGGCAGCCATACCGGCGAGAAAATCAATGATCATTGCTGCAGCTACCGCCACCAGCATCCAGCCGAGCAATCCACACTTTGATGCAATTGCCGCCGTAATTGTTGACAGCCCAAGCTGGGCTGCATAGATTTGTAATTTGTCCATAATGTACCTTCCTTTCCGCCTTTTTAGGCATAAAAATAAGGAGTTGACGCTCCTTGTGCTATCTATTTATTCTTATTTTAAAATCAACGTTCCTAGCGATTTTGCTGGAATCACTAACGGAGTCTCAAGCACTGTTCGATCAATCATGATAAACGGAGCGGCGGCTTCTGTCATTCCTGTGCTAGTGTTGGCTGTAGTCGGTCCTTCGTTGGCATTAGTGATCCAGAGATATTTAACACAAGCGCACATTTCTTTTATCGTTACTTCATTTTCTGTCGAATTGTAAATCGCTAATTTTTCAACGGTAACATTATCTTTTTTAACTTCATTTCGAGAATACGTATAGCAATATACTCCCTGCAACCAATCCTGTAGCCAGTAATGATCTTCGTTTTCCGGCGCATCAGACGCTCCAAAAAACACTGATCTTGTATAACCGTCTGAATCTTTTCCATAGATAAACGGATTGCACGCAAAATTTTTAGCATCGTAATTCTGATTGTTTCTCACCAGCATGCTTATTCGATAAGGGAATAGCTGGTCGTATAGTGCCGCATCGCTAATGCTGGTATACAGCGGAGATAAAAAAGCCTGTCTCTCAAGAATCTTAAAACGATTTTCATACTGCCACTCCTGTTTATAATAGGTACTGCTTCCATAGTTTTCACGATTTACAACAACACCATTTACAGTCACGGTATCTGTATCGAACCATTCATCAGTTATCTTTCCCTGCGTGAGAAAGTCCCACGCTTTTTTACCCATTTTAGTTATCATTGTATTACCTCCTTAATTTGTTAAATATATTTTTGTTTGATAAGCCGGATATGTTCTTGTTAAACTTTGTGCTTCACACACGATCTCCGGACGGACATAGATTGATAAGGGTGGATGCGGATAGCTGTCCTCACCACTTCCAGAAATATTTTCAATCTCCTCCGGCATATCTGACAACATCATCTGATCCGTTTTACCGGTCTTACAGCGTATTGCGTCTGCTATAGCTTGCAGGTCACTCATTATGCTCACTCAAATTCCTCCTTTCTAAAACTGTGTTGTCGTAATTGCTCCTATCGTTTCTGCCAATTCCTGAATATCTGCTTCAAGCTCCTCATGTGCAACATTCAAATTGGTACACAGTTTTCCGATTGTCTCGTCCATCTTACCCAGATTTTCCGCCGATATGTCCGGTGCTCCATCGTTCTTCCAGCCAATCGTTTCATACTCCATCGGCTCAAATGCTGACTTTTTGCCGGGCAATGTCCCGCCCTCCGCAAGATGCAGCCCGATCAGGATCTTTGCCATTTCCTCAATGTTGGTGGATTTTGTCGCCGTGTAGACCGGTATCTTTGCACTGGTCAGTACACTGCTGCTGCCAGTCGACCCGAAGGCTCCGAAACTTGCATGGTAGATTTTCCCCTCATACTCAAATGATGCTGTATTATTCGAAAGAGGGTCGTTGTTCGGATAATACTTTGTCGAAAAGGAATACGAATATTCTTTTGTGTTTGATACGATCAAGGGATGCCAGTAGTTTCCATTGTGCGCGATCATTCCAATCGCCCACCACGCCTCTGTGCTCCCGTCCGGCTTAAAAGAATACTGCTCCGCATTCTGCGAAATCAAAAGATTTCCCAGTCCCGTCCTTGTGCCAATTGAAAGAACCTTTGATGTCTCTGCCGTCGGTTCGGTGAGCAGATATTTTTGAGGATCCTTTTCTCTTTCCGGCAGTTCTCCTCCATCTGCAACATACAGATCAATAAGCTTTTTTCCGGCTTCCGTCATGCTGCTGTCTGTGTCCGCAACCGAATACGTGGTTTCACAGGTCGGTATATTCTGCGAACCGCTGAAGCTTTGCAGTGCAGACGTATAAGAAGAAACATAATATTGAACACCGTCATATTCAAATGAAATACTTGCTTTGTACGGTCTATTCTCATCATCCGACATTGTGCTCGCATAATCCTGAACTGTAGACACGACAATCGGCTTATACCATCCGCCCATTATGGCAATCATTCCGATCGCCCACCATTTTTCTGTGTGATCATCGGGATTAAGCTTTAATGCATAATATTTTTTGTTGTTATTCGTAAACAGCAAAGATCCTGTATAGCTCTTTATGCTTTCCGTCGGTTCCGGTATTAAATAACTCGCCATTTTCTACCTCCTATAATTTCTGCCAGTATGAATAATTGATTCGCGCCATTCCTGACGGCGTGCTTGTAACCTGCGCTTCGATACATGCCGCTGCAGGGCAAATACGTGTACTTCCGAATGCCAAGCCCGGATTGGCGTCTGCATCTCCATTACAGATTGTCGCCGGCATGGTTGTATCAATGTCCGGTGTCGCTATCGTGATAATCCCTGTGCTCGGCAGTGGAATTGCCGTAAAATCACGGACAAAGCTTCCGCAGAGCAGGCGCGATCCGTTGATCACTAATGCATTGCCCGAAAGTGTTCCGCTCGATGCGACATCGCCAAGCACCGCAAAATCTCCGCGGTATGCATAATCCCCCTGCACATTTACAGGAGCATCCATCTTCACAACCGGAATCGGCTGAAGCTGTTCATCGTATTCATCTGCAGTCAGTTCAATATGTGTGGACATGTCCTGCTGCTGTGCCGTTCCGTTTCTTGTCGTGTATGTGTTTTTCGCAAAGTTTACACCACCCTGAGTAACCTCAACACTGTTTCCTTCCCGGAATGCCTGTCTGATCGTTCCTCCCTTTCCATCCTCCACATCCAGATACACGATCTTATACTCCGTTGTGGTAAATCCTCCGCCGGTGCTCATTTCAGAGATGGTCCACGTCACTTCTGCCGGATTGTCAAGATCTTCCGTCACCTTAACCCAATGCGCTCCGTTTCCGTACTTGAATTGATACACCTCGGCTGTAGACAGGTCAAAATAACACTCTCCGATCTGCGGTGGTGCAACCTCGACTGTTCCATCCGGTATACTTGAATCCTTCGGTGCCCCTTCTCCTGCATACCTAAACTTCAGTGCCGCCCCATTGATTTCCGCTGTAATATCATAATTAGCAAGACGAACAAGACTTTCCGGGCTCTTCTGTGTTTCAAGATGTATACTGCCTCCGGAAATATCGATTGACTCTGCTTTCACTGTGCCGTCCTCATCGACGTTGAATTTGTCACTTGCGATCGTGATCTTTTTTCCGGAAAGATTCAGCGCATTGCCGGAAATGATATTGAATACATCCTCCGCTTCAAGATCAATGTTGTCCGCCCCTGCTTTAAAGTAAGTCTTTGCCGTATCCGGATCAACCCCCAGTGCAACCTCTACCAGCCTGCCGGCAGAGTCCACTTTCAGGACAACTCTGTCTGCCTGCAGCTCGATAGAGGACTGCAGCTCTTTCTCCGCATCTGTGGCACGTTTTGCTTCCAGACGGATTGCTTCGTCCGTCTGCTCATATCTGGTAGATGTCTGCTTTTCTACATTTGCCATTTCAATGTAAACGCTGTCGATGTTTTTCTGGATCTTGAGCGTCCTGCCCTTGAGCTGCATCAGTTCACTCTCTTGCGTAACCTCGTTCTGTCGTTTCTGGTTACCCTTCGCTTCGTATGTATCGATCTGGGCTTGTATGCCGGAAAGCGTCCGGGAGAATATATACGAATAAACCTTCTCCGCTTCTTTCTCCGCCACGATCATGTCGCCGGTCTCCAGATATGGCAGAGCATTCAGCTTCAGCTCGGACACCGGGCGGTAATAGATACCTTTCAACTTGGAGAGGATATTACCACCGATCATCTTAAGTTCGTCCACCGATTTCCCGTACAGCAGGAAGTTTCCGGTGATAAGATACGGATTGCTCAGATCCGTCCCGACTGTCACGCCAACGTCCTCCTCATCCGTCTGGATATTAAGACAGGTGATCTTGTCCGTGGTGTATTCCTCGCACCGGATGCTCCTGTATTCTGCTTCGGTATCGGATGCGCCGGACAACTTTGTCATATCCTGTGCGCCGCTGGAACTTGTCGGATATAGACCCACATGTGGATATAAGCCAATGTGTGGATACAAACCAATAGAATGCATATCCGGCAGATATATCACCTCGAAACTTCCACTCCGATCCATACGTCCAAAGCCGGCATTCACCGTGCAGATTGCCTTGAGTGCCGTTGTGCCTGTCAGACTTCCCGCCGTCGGAGCAATGGTTTTCTCCACGTCCATATCGTCGTTGACCAGTGCCTGCGTTTTAAACGGGATCCCTAAATGCTGTAACAGCGATTCTCTCATCGCCTTAAGCTTCACCGTCCCGTATTCCACGACCTTCACGGTGACTTCTTTGCCGTCCTGCAGCTTTGTGACACTCTTCTCCTCTGCCGGAAAAAGAGCGTTATACCACCCAGAGACATCCACGGATGCTCCATATAAAGCGTCATACGCCACAACCTTCTTATAATCCTTGTCATCCACCAGTTCCGCAGAATCAACCTGATAATATCCCATCGGCAGCTGTATCGCTGTATCGCCATCTTCATCCACCGTCTCCTGAATGGCGATAAATCCCTGCCCGTTCAGCTCGTTCTGCAAAATCTCCGACACCTCAAACTCGCATGAGGATGCTATGCAGCCTCCAAGTACAAGCTCCTCTTCATCGCAGATGCTTTCCTTGATCGTAACCGCTTCAGAATGAATTGTATCGTTGCCGATCGTCAGACCCAGATCCGGGAAGTGCATTTGATAGCCATGAAAATATGTACCGCTGCAAAAGATTTTCTTTTGGGCTTCTGTCAGATCCACCATATAAAACCACCTCCTACAACTCTATAAAAGCAAAACGGACAGGCTGATAATACAGTCTGCCTTTAAGCTTTGTTTTGTACTGAAATGTAATATCCGGAACATAGCAGATCATAGTTGCATAGTCCCTTTTCCAATCATTGTAATAACGGACATATAAATGTCTTTTCTTTTTCGAACATTCCCCATCATTTACCGCAAAGCCTTTATCGAACAAACTTAATAACTGATCCAATTCCTTGTCTGAAATGATATGGGTATTCGCCTCCCATTTCGATCTGGAATGTTCCATCACTGTCCTTCGAAGATATCCCTTCGCATTTGTGTAAGAGTCTTTGTCCTGCATCTGATCCGGAGTGGACTGGATCGTATCCTGCTGCAGTAAATCGTGATTTAGTTTCTCATAGGTGTATTTTCCATCTGAATAGCCGGTCGCAATAGCGATCAGCCCTTTGCTTTCATCGTACAATCGCATCCCCTCCTTACGTCAATGCAGACACACCATGCTGCTTTTTATATTTTGAGTTTTCATTTCTTACTACGCGAAGCAGATCGCCCTCTTTGTATTGCTCCAGCTCTACTCCTCCGGACGTGTTTTCCAATGTAATGATCGCATTGCACAATCTTTCAATCACCGGTACCAATGCTGCAGAAGTAGACTCTGCTGCCAGACGCCCGGCTTCTACCGCCATCGCCTGCAGTTTATCCTCCGGCGATACCACCTCGCCGTAATGACGGTTATCACCGATCATTGCAAGCTGCGGTGTGTTTGCTTTCACATATCCGCCCTGTGCCAGTGCCGGAATCTTCGGTACCGTGATCGGATTCTCCTCCCACAGCTTCTCAAACGGTTTGATCTTGCCAACACCAACCTTGCGGATCGTGTTGAGCATTTTATTGATCTTGTCAAAAGGTTTCGATACGATAACGTTAATGCCGGAGATCAGCCCATTCACCACTGTCTTAAATGTCTTTTCCATTCCCTCTTTAATTCCGGCAAAGATCTTTCCTCTTGAAGAAAATACGTCCTTGACTTTTTCCCAAGCACCTTTGAATGTCGATTCAAACCAATCTGCTATTCCTCCAAACGGCGCCTTGATATTATCTCTGATCGCTTTAAAATTATCTTTTGCTTTTGCGAAAGCTCCGCTGGCTTTATCGTATGCACTTGCGAATTTTGTTTTAAACCAATCCGGAATACCTGTAAAAGCATCTTTAACCTCTTTGCTTTTATCGCTGAAGAACGACTTCACTCCCGAAAAGCCACTTTTCAACTTATCGCTTGCTCCGCTAAAGGTAGTTTTGAACCACTCTCCAATTCCTTGGAAGGCTCCCTTGATTGCAGACGCTATCGTTTCAAAGAAGACTGCCGCCGGTCGGAATGTTGTTTTTATAGCTGTCCATCCAGCGGTAAACTGTCCCTGGATCGCAGTGAGAACACCCCCGACAATGTCCTTCACCCCTTCCCAGACCGTTTTCCATTCACCGTCAACGATACCTTTGATAATCTTACAGATCCCGGAAAATACTTCCGAAACTCCCTGTATGATCTGTGACACACCTTTCATCGCTGCAAGTATAATATTTCCGGCTTTCTGGAAGTTTTTCGCAAAAACAGGAATGATATTTGCAATCACCCAGTTAATTAAAGGTCGAAAAACTTTGTTGTGTATGCTGGTAAGCACATCCGCCAAATTACCTATTGCATCTAGTACTGCATTAATTGCCGGCTGAACATAATTATGCACAACTTCTTTAAACTTTTTTGCAAACTCAGCAAGTACCGGTGCTATATGCCGATTATAACCATCTACTAACGTCCCCATCCAAAGCGTATAAGATTCCTTGCTGGCTTCAAATGCCGGACGGATATGTTGATCATATGCGCTCTGAACTTTATTCCAAGTATTTGTCACCATATCTGATATTGTGCCGATAATTGATGACAACGGCTTGATTGTATTCATTAAAGCATCTTTGATCTTATCCTTGTTCTCTATAATCGGTGCGGTCAGGGTGTCAATAATATCTCTACCCACTTTCGCCATCAGCGTAAGCACATTAAGCTTCGTTTCTACAAAAATATTAAGCAGATTTGCACCGATCTGTTTGGCTGCATCTGAGCGAAATACTGTTGCAATATCCGCTACTACCACAGCGAAGTTTCCAACAATTTCCGCAATTTGCCCTGTAATATCAAACAAGTTCACCAGATGCTTAACCAAGTCCCTCTTATGCTGTTCCAGATACTTTGCGAGGCTTCCCACCAGTAGATCTGCCAACGTGAGACCAACGCTTGCAATGCTTCCAGCAATCTTTCCAAGTGCCGTTGCTATCTTTTCCGCACACTTTTTTACGGCATCGATTACAGCTTGATCCGTAAATATATCTATCAAAGACTGACCGATAGAACGAATTTCGTCCTTAATGCTCTGAAATACCTGTTTCGTATTTCCAAGCCCCAGCTGAAAACCGGCTGCAAATCTCTTGGCAAGATCAACAAATTCTTCCTTTACCTTCCCCAGTATGCCAGACAGTTTTCCGGCGCTTTCTCCTACCTTATCCAGAACACTGGAACCTGCTGCAGCATTACTCCCTCCTACCGCTCCCGTTCCGTTTCCTGCACTTGTGCTTCCTGAATCAGAATCCTTCGAAGAAGAATTATTGGAAAGCTCATCCCAGGACGCCAGACCAAACATGTCCTTCTTCGCTTTTTTCGCAGCCTTTCCTGCTGCCGTGGTATTCTTTGCCAGATCCGCCGCTGAAGAAGATGCTCCCGACATATTGCTGTCTGCATCTGCTGCCATATTTGCCGTAGCTGCGATACCATCATCTTTGCTCTTGTTCCCAGTGAGCATTTCGGTAAACTGTTTGAAAATCGATGCCAGCCCGACCATTTTCTTCATCAAGGCATTGACCTTTTGAATGATCGGCGTAAACAGATTGATCAGTCCCTGCCCGATAGATGCTTTTAACGAATCGAACTGCAGAGACAGAATACGCATCTGGTTCGCCCACGACCCGGATGTCTTTGCAAAGTCTCCGGATGCAATGCTAAGCTGATCCTGTACGAACTTGTATCGCAGAGCCACCTTCTCTGCTTCAGTCATCTTATCTGTCGTTTTGCCAAAGCCGTTCGCCATAGCGTAGCTGTCAAGCGCTGTCTGCGTCATAACAACTCCGAGATCTTTTAACGACTCCGTCTCGCCGGTAAACACGGATTTCAGCTTTGTATATGCCTCATCCTGCGATATATTGTAAAAGGATGCAACATCTCCTGCCAGCCCGGTAAGCTGCGTAGACATGTCCGCTGCCTGATCCTGAGAAAATCCAAACGCAGTAGCCATAGCTCCGAAGGTACCCGCATACCTCTTAGCCATCGTCTCCGATAAACCAAAAGAGGTCGCAGCATCCTTTGCAAAACTATCTACTTTTTTAGATACCTTCGGACCAAATGCCGAATCGACTACGTTCTGCACCTCGGTCAGATCAGAACCGAGATCCAAACACTGCTTTCCAAAATCTGTAATTCCCTTTACTGCAAACGTAGCGGCCAGAGTTTTCGCCGCCTTTTTTGCCATACCCTCTATTCCGGACATGGATTTGCTGAAATTTTTGCTGTTAATTCCAAGATCAAGATGAATTTTACCAACACTCTGACCATCAGCCAATGCGCTCACCTCCTAGTGCGCGGTCATCGGCTCATAATGGCATCTACTTGACCAACGTTATTTTAAATTTCTTTTTACAGTTTCTCCCTTTGCATACCGTATAGATATCTCTGGCTTCTGATTTCGATGAATAAAATATCGGAAGCTCATATCCGCAGTATGGACATCTCACTTTCTTCTGTTTTTTCTTATCCACCACTATCACCTGCCATTCTGACAAATGCTGCCTTAAACATCTCGAGGTAATTCTGGACCTCTTCCGGACTTTTCTGCTTTGCGGACTTGTTTCTCCATTCTCTCCAGATCCGTCTCTGATCATCTGAAAAATGCTTAATCACTTCCTTGTCCGTCTCAGCACGGATTGCCACAACTCTTCCCAGGGCTGTGTCCGGACCAATACCGGAGATCAAAGCAGAAAACTCCAGCCATTTCATCCCCTTAAACTCCGCTGAATAAATACGGATGCCATATTGTTCCAGAACACTGGATACGATCAGGTCCCAGTCCTCGAACAGATCATAGTAGCTCTCGCTACTCCCCGCTGGGAGTATCATCATCCCCTCCACGAACCAGATCCATTGCCTCCTCAATCAAAGTCATGAAATCCTTGAAATTCAAATTCAGACCCTTTAATCTCTCCCTGTCCTCTTCCGAGAAGATCAGCTCATAGGCTGCCGGCACCGCTTCTGCCTCTGGTCTGTCATCAAATAATCCCATCAGCTTCAGCATTGTTTCTGCAGAATCGTTCACTTTATATACCTGCCCTTTAATCGTGATTGCAGGACTTTCCTCAAAATTTAACTTATCCGTAATATCAATAACCTTTGCCATGTTCTTCCTCCGTTCCGCCTTTCGGCAATACAAAAGGAGCTGCTGCCGTTTGCTTGGCAGATCAGCTCCTCATCATCTTCTATTTCTTTGATTTTGCAGCCGGTTCACTTTCGTCAGCTACGACTGCCTGATTCGCCAGCGACGCCTCCTGCGCCGCTTCAACTGGGATTCGTGACTGTCGGCTTGCCGTTCGATACAATATCAAACTCCAACGGAGCCACATTCGTAGAATCTCCGCCATTGACATTCGTTACATTGATAACCGCCTTATCCCATGCAACTACCGTACCATCCGGGAATGTCCAGTCAAAGTAAACGTATGCATCCTGACCATTTGCCAGCCACTTGCCTGCAACCAGATCGTTACCGGTATCGCCAATGCAACGTTTTCCGCTGACCGAAATAGTGATTGCTTTTGCCGTCTGTAATGCACTCTGCCATCCCTCCTGTGTAAATGAGTTCCAGGTCTCGACGCCATTGTCGATAGATACCGAGAAGCTTTCGCATTCCGCAATAGTCACTTTATCCGCCTTCGTAGCTCCTACATGAAACTGGTTTTCATAACAAGGAAATACTCCTTCTTTTGCTGCCATGATTATTTCTCCTCCTTCACTTCTTTGCTGCAGTAAAACTCTGTTTCAATGACCATCTCAAAAATACCCGATTCGTCTGTTCCAACATCCTGCGGATACGGTACCTGCATGATACAAAATTTTATCTGCTTATTGTTTACGGTTACATCTCTCAGATCCCGCAGGATCCGATACAGCTCATTAGCCTTCTGATCTGTCTGTGCAGCGTTTTTGTTCCAATGAATCAAAAAGGATACCGGGAGTACATCGAACGTCATGTTCTCCTGTCCTCCCAGTGGGATGCGAGGCGATCCACTCCTGCGAAGATGATAACAGCCGATGCTTTCTTCGTGCTTTGTGTCTATCTTCCCCATGTAGCAGCGTTCATTTTTTACAATACCGAGCTTTGCCACATAATCTCTGATATCTGCCAAGTTCACCATAAGCCCGCCTCCTTTTTGTAATTCTTCTTAAAAGTATCTCTTGCAAATGTCTCGTGTTCCCCGCCCTTCATCCACGGTTCATACCACTTGCCTCTTGCATTCGGGTTCTCATCCTTTGAGAATTGATATTCCGGATGATAATACAAGCGTCTGGCATATGGTGTATCTGATACGATAGAGCAGCTTCCCTGACTGCTGTCACTGTAATCCACAAATGTGCTTTCATTCTGCAATGCTCCTGTATCCCTCGGCATAACCTGTGCCTGCACGATCTCTGTATGAACCGCCTCTGCGGTCTTTTCCAGAGCCCTGATGCTTGCCCTTGTCAGCTTCCTTATTTTGCCCTGATCGATCTTGATCGTTGAATTCACTGCCATTACATCACATCCAATTCACTGTAATTTACTGTTCCATCCGGGTTTCTGGCTTTTCTTCCCTGGAATATTCTCCTCTTCTCCCCGTTTATCTCAATGGTTCCTCCACTGAGATTCGGCAGATCCGGAGCGATATCTCCCGGAAATAAAGCCACCCCCGACAACTGGATCAGCTTTTTCTCTGCTGTCAGCACCGTCTTTGCGCTGTCCTGATAGTTACATGTTGTTTCAATCTCCTTTGCTATTACCGGCTCTCCGTACACGCTAAGCTCCTCCTGCTCCAGAGATACTTTTACCGGCGTCTTACACTGACGCTTCTTTACCAGACACGGATAACGCACACTGCCACCTCCTAAATCATCCTGCAGCACAGTCCTGTCTTTTCCAGCTCCGCATAAATGTCGGTTCGGATCACAACGCCCTGCACCTTCGTGACATTGACTCCACTTGAGAAGGTCATGGACACGCCATTGATTCCATAGGATGACAACATAGACTCCAGCTCATCCTGATTCTCATAGATAAAATCAGCCAGCATGCAGGTCACATACTGAATCTGATCCTGCTGGAATGCCGTGAGACGGTCGAAACCAATCTCACGGATTCTGCAGAATGTCAACGTATCGATCTGCCGGCTGGCTTTCTCTAACAGTCGTGTCAGTTCTTTCTCTCCGATCAAAGATCCACCGTAGGTTTCCGTGTAGTATTCCTTATCGGCATACATCCGCATCCCTCCTAGGCGGTATACTCAGTGGTATCCACATCTGCAAAGATAGAATCGATCTTGCCATCTTTGCCGTTCGGGAACACAAATACATCCGACAGGGAACGGTTCTGATACAGATATCCGTCGCCCTCTGTATGAGCTCCCGGTGCAAAATAATAAATGCTGGAGATCTTCGGTACCGTCTTACAGGTCTGTCCACATGCCACCAGCACATTGATCTTATGCGCACCTGTCACGGCTTCTACTCCGTTGCTGCTGTCTGCTGCCACCTTCTTCAGCGGAGCAAATCCACCAGCCTCCGTATCCCAGTCAAAGGCATCATAGAATCTCTCATCATCTACGACCTCCATGATCGGCACACCGTCAATTTCCGTTACGCGGGTCTCAATTCCCATGCCGCCCTCTGCGATCTGAGTCATCTCAATCTTACGGGTAAACTCCGTAGACTGTTCCAGAGCATCCATGATCTCGCTGCGGACATACATGATCAGAGCACCATTCGCCTTATAACGGCGAAGCTTACCCTTTGCCAGAATATCCTTAAGCATGCCAAAGACCTTCGCCTTGGTATACGCAGATGTCGCCGTGGATGAATGATATCCATCCGTCTCCTGTGCTTTCTTTGCCACCTTTGAGAAAAACAGTGCATCCGTCTCCGGTACCACCTGTGTCTGTTCAAAGACTCTGCTGATATTCTGGATGGACGCTGTCTCATTGGTCTCATCCACATCTGCCTTGTCCACCAGAAAAGATACATCTCGATCATGTTCTACCGTGTACGCTACATCTGTCTGAGCGTAATTTCCACGATTCCAGCCACCATTACGAGCATGGTTCTTATAACCACTCACGCTCATCTGAGTAAAATGAAAAGTCTTTGCATCCAGCCATTTTACGTTGCTTGTTACAAACGGGGAAGTCAATGTTCCCTGCATCAGGATCTCCAATAATTCCGGACTCCACTGTTCTGCATAATTTAATGCCATATTATCACCTTATTTCACCTTTCTTTTTAATTAAAACGATTCCAACGTTTTGTCGGGATCACCGGAGTAGCCGACTGCTGCCCTGCGGTGCTTGTCTGGCTGCCGGTCTGTCCGGCTCCTACCTGTACAAATCCCTTGGACTGCCCCTCCAACTTTCCCTGCTTAAGCGCCGGAACATCCTCCAGCACCTTATTGATTGCTTCCTTGAGCTTGTCTGCGTTTACCTTGCCATCTGCCACCGCTGCGGATGTATCCACCAGCTTCATCACATACGGAATGGTTTTCACATCAAGCCCCATCTCCACGCCGATCAGCACGCCCTCCTTCTCAATCTCAGACGCAACTGCCAACTGCTGTGCCTGTACCACCTGTGCCTGTAAGGCAGTCGGATCCGGTTCGGATTCCTGTTTCTGCTTCTTGTATGCACCAATAGCACTGTCCATTTCTTCTTTACTCAATCCCTGCTTCTTGAAGTAATTCTTCAGCACGGTATCCTCTGCAACTGACTTTTTTCCTTCGATCACGCTTGCAAGCTTCTCATAATCAATCTCCGGTGTCTTTGGCGGTTCCTGCTGCCCCGCCTGCGGTGCCGGTGTGCCGTTCGGCTCCGGCTGTCCGCCGGCATTCTGACCACTTGGTTCCGGATCAGCAAAAAGCTGCAGATTCATTGGTAACATGTTCTTTCTCATGGTTTATTGCTCCTTTCAGTTGTAGGGGTGTCTCCCCATCCAGTTTTACGTGTGTCTCACTCAGTTTTGTTCTCAGGTGTCTCCTCGTAGTTTATCCCCGAACAAAGTGTTCGGTTCGCCTTCGGGCAGAGTTGCAATATAAAATTGCAATAAAAAAACACCCTTTCGGATGTCGTATACTGTTTTACCCACAGTTGGGAGATATTGGATCACCTCCTAATCTATAATTTTCCAATCTTCAGCGAGCACATCAGTCTGTGAAGCAAGCCACGGCACTAATGTTCTATTCGCACACTTCATAACAATAAATTCCTGCAAGTCATTAATCTCTTCTCCTGTGTATTCCTTATACATTTGGCATCCAAGTTTGGGTGACTTGAACAAATACATCCCTTTTCCATTCCAGCCGCAACGTGTGACTTTTTTTCCTTTTTTAAGCAACTCTATAGCCAGCCCAAAAGTCAAATTTTCACATTCTCTGTATGCTTTTTCAAATTGCTTCTTAGGAGACCAACTCTCATAGCCATCTGAATACTTTACTAAATATCCCTCATCTGCCGGATCTTCGTCTAATGGAATCTTCCAGCCGCGATAATCGTTATATGCTCCTCGATTCATCTGTTTCGCCTCAATCATCTTTGTACCAACATATTTTTTCATTTTGTCCTCGCTTTCTCCGGATATCCGGCATATATTTTTTCATTAAAAAAGCACCCTCTTCGGATGCTTAAAATCTCTTTATTTTCACTTAATCCTCTCGATTCAATTCTTCTTCTGTCAAGGGGATCACTCTTTTTTCTCTTTCTGCTCGTCTTCCAAGACGAATAAACTTCATCAGAGTTTCTCTCGCTTTTTTTCTATCTTCCTCTGTCTGTTCAAATTCTCCTACCGTCTCAAACTTCGGAATATCCTGCCGCAACATTCTTTCTCTTTCTTCGGTATTTAATCCTTTGTATATATCCTCATAAGCCATAGTTATGCCTCTTTCATTTTTCGACTGTGATGTTCTTCATCTGCAGTTATCCTGCCTAATATTTTCAATTTATTCTTTCCCGCCATTATTGTTTGAATAATATCTTTCACTTCTTTTTCTTATGAACTCTGTCCATTCATCTCTTTGCTCTTGCGGAACTCTCTGCCAATAAGATTCGCGAATAAAAGAGCATTGATCCGTATCTGTTGGAATAAATTTCTTTTCCATTGGCGGTTCAACGCAATGGCACAATCTCGGATCAGCATCCTTCAGATGACATTCGCCACAAATAATCTGTAATTCAGGGTTATCCCATGAATACTTATCCATTCAGTATCACCTCGCACCATACTTTTAAATCTTTTTCTTCTGGAAATATAGGATTACTTCTGTATTCTGCTTTAATTATCCTATATGTATATCCTTTTTGCAACAAAAATTCTTTTTCTAGTTCATTATGGGCCTCATGTGCAATATATGCTCCATGTGTGCCTTCTGGCACTCTTATAAACAATTCTGCCTGATTTTCACCGACACCACTAAAACCACCTTCTTTCATTGGTGACGTTGCAACAAATCCAGCATCTGAAAACTCTTGACCAGTCAAAACACTTGGGTCACTTTTCCAATCACCCACCATCTTTTGAAATATCTCTTTTGTCCCGGTTCCCCTTCGGACTATAATTTCTTTTGGTGTAGCGGTTTTATTAAGGACTGTCTCAATATTCTTTGCAGCATTTTTTGAAATATCATCAACATTTATGCCAAATCTTAAATAACGATTGATATTAACATAAGTTGTACCACTCCAAAGATTCAACGCACCAAGTTCTGTGTCTGTTGCCACATCTAATAGCTGACTTAAAAATGGCTTCATGGTGCTCTCTGACTGCATTTTGAGCAAAGTCTCCCAGTTACCAGCGCTCTCTGACATTTTGGATAATAATTCCTTTTCTGTCTTTCCTGATATTCTTTGCAGTTTACTCCACTTACTCATATCATCAGACGTTCCATTCAGCATTATATTCGCCAGATTACCATACTTCTTTAAAAGTGTTATCTGCTCATTTTCAGCTTCAATCTGTAATTTTGCATTCTCAGCTTTCTTTGTCTTATCTAACCACTCTTTTCTCCGAATTGCATACACCCGTTTATTTTCCGGATCTATCGCACACCGTTCCAGACGATCAAACTTCTCCTCCTGTCTCTCGGCGTATTGCCGCCTGGCTTCCTGCTTTACATTCTTCTCTACAGCTGCAAGCTCTGATTTCTTCCACTTCTTATCCGGAGGTGTGGATATCCCCGGAAAGTATGTGGTATGGGAATCTCGGCAATTCGGATGATATAGTCCAGCTTTCATCGCCTGGCTGATCAATGGGTACCCCATTTTCTTTGCTTCTGCTGCCGTGCCTCCGGACCACACATCATCAATCATCACTCTGCCTACCCACGGTAGACATAACGGACATGGATTTCCACGTTTATTGATGATAACAGTATGTATGCCCCACTCCTGCCTCTTGGCTCCCTCTCCTGTAAGGTATGCTCTAAGTCCTGCCGTCTTGAGTGCCATTCTGGCATAGGATTTTATATTGACCTGCTTACCGTCTTTATACCGAATGCAGTTAATTCCTGCAGCAGCGTAGTCTTTCACTGCCATATCGACTGCTTTCTCATAGGTACCGGCTCCGCTGTTTGCATATACCTGTGCATTAAAAATTGCCCGGCGAACTTTATCATCATGCATTCGCAGGATTGCATTCTCAGCACGCTTCATATCACTCTCTACGGCATCCAACAGGGCGTTCATCTTCCGGTCATTGACCCGAAAGAATTCTCCCTGCAGCTTATCAGTTGCCCGGTGCAGCTTAGCACCCTTGCGGATTGCCTCCAGTATTTTCTTCTCCTGCGCCATTTTCCCTTGAGCATTCGCCTGCAGGATCGCCATCCGCATCTTGGAATTGATCGCCTCATACCGCTCTTCCAGTTTTCCTTTGTGTTTTCTGCGGTATTCTTCCAGTCCGGCAAGCTGTTTCGCCTGCCACTGTTCCCACTGAAAGCCCTCTTTCGTTTCCTCTGCACGGTGCCGTTTCATATTCCGCATCATGGAATCCAGCAGCTCATTTTCTATGGCCGCAAATGCTTTCCCCACATCATAATCCATATTCTCCATGGTGATATCTCCTATCGGTTAGAATGTACCTTGAAGCCCTGTGATTTAAACTGTCTGGTTAATGCCTTTAGCTGCGTGACGGATTTGCACCGGTCGCACCGCAACTCTGCGTAACCGGTCTTCTCTACCGCATAGATCCCAAAAGGTACCTGTTCCGATGCCACCTCAAGAAGTTTCTGATACTCCTTCCGGGACATTCCGTACATCTTTTGACTTACTTTTACTTTCACCTGTCATTCCTCCCTCGCTCTCTGCTGCTGACTGTTTTTCCACTTCAAGCCCATCCATATTCAACGCCGGCTCTTCCATCGTCTCTACTCCATCTCTGGCGTTTAAACGATTGATCTCTTCCTGCTTCCATTCCTCTGTCTTGGTATCACCATACAGCTCATCCACAACGGCCTCATTGGACATAATGGCACTGGACTTGGCTTTCCCCACAGTCTCAATCTGTGACTCGAACGATGGGTTTGCATAATCACCAAACTCCACCGATGTTTCCGTCTCCTCCACCGTTACCTGATTCAAGGTATCCAGTGATTTGAATACGGTATTGATCAGCTCCGGTATTGTGGTCTGCAGCGCATCGATAATCTTGCCTCTGGTGTATAGCGTGGTCTTTTCTTTCTCACGCTGTGCCTCGGCATTATCCAGTTTCTTCACGTCAATTCCGATGGTCGAAGGACTGATAATTCCCTGCAGGCAGAGATCCAATGCGGTGATATATGTGCTCAGATACGACTCATGGGGAATGTTCGGCTGTGTAACCTCCACCTTGTCGGTATCATTTTCTCTCATTCCTCCGTCCATTGTGATAAATGTGTTGTCGAACGGGTTAGGCTTTAGAAGTGCTCCTGTTTCCGGATTCTTAGGAATAAGGTTCTGCGGAATATACTTTGTTGCACGTCCGTCTCTCATTGCCTGGATCCACTGGCTCCATACTTCATCCAAAGAATCAAAGTCATCTGTTTTACCGTCAAAGATTGACTTGCCTCTTCCTTTCGTCCGTGGGTTGCTGTAAATATAAAAAGGCACCGCCATGCAGAACGAATTATCAAAGCGGATATCTTTCAATCCGGCTAACGCAGAGACGTTCTTCGGTTCTGCCTTTTGTCCATTATGCAGAAGCTCATTCCGGATATATCCATAACCATAATGCTCCTGCAACTCATATTGTTTATTGCCTTCTTTGTAGGCAGTCTTAAAGACCACCTCTTTCATCCGCCCCCGGTCATAGATGATATCGATCCTGTCTGCCGGGTACCATTCTATGATCGGATACTCACTCATCCTGGTATCCAGTGAAATCTTAAAGGCTCCATCCCCCAGATATAATGTCTGGCTGACTGCCTCCTCCAGCAGAGACTTAAATTTATTCTCCCGGCTGATCTGCTGCCATGTGTCTTTTCTTTTATCCGGCACAGTGACTTCATCAAAATCCGTCATAATAATACTGGTCAGCATATCTACCATGATCGCAGGCAGGCCGATGTGCATCTTGCGGATCTCTCTGCCTGTACTGCTTCGTGCCGCCCAGAAGCGGAGTCTGTTCTGGCTGCTGTCAATCTGACTGTATAACTGTGCCAGCTCATCGGGATCTCCCAGATACCATATTCTGTTTTTGATCACATTTGCCTGAAAGTCCATCGTCTCCTGTATATTGAAACTATGCACGTTTGCCGGCGTGATCTGCAGCCAGCTCTGCATTCTCTGTTTTACATTCTCACTCATTCTGTTAAACCACCTCATCTATTTCCTCCATCGCTTGCCAGCGCTACACAAAAAACTATGGTTACGCATATTATGATCAAATGTAATGTGCTCATGATCGTCCTCCTATCTTGTGCTTGTATGGAATCCATGCATACTGTGTACTGTTGATCATGTGATCGTTTGCGTCCTCCGGCTCCTCATCCTTATCCTCTTTCCAACTGTAGTTGTCCAGTTCCCGGATGTAGTTCACACAGGTATCAACCACCTGATAGCACGCCTGTTTCTCATCGTCATATGCCATCCAGCCCAGCTGCAGCATAATACGATCAATGATCGTTACTTTCTTGTATGCATTGTTAAATATATAAAGGCATTCCGGGTGGGCACGTTTGTACTTTGCGCATTCCGTCAATGTTGCCTGATCTGCACTATCCACAAAAACATTCCTTGCCTGACCTCCCCATTCCTTTCGATTCCTCTCCAGAAATGCCACATAATTGACTACGGTATCGCTCGGAGCGATCGGGACCGTCTGACTGGCGTTGTTGTAAACTCTCTCATCCAGTACAATGCACCGCCCTTTGTTCGTGATCCCAACGAAGCTCATAGCAATGGTATCTGGGGATGTCGTAGAGTACGCCGTATCCAGCCCGGAGGTAAAGTATTCAAACCATTCTGTCTGCTGCCCTGTGCTCCGGATATATTTCTTTGCCTGTTCCTTCGTGATGACATGGTGCTTTTTGCTGAAATTACAAAAGACAAGACCGGTTGCCTTGCCTCGTAACCCCTGTATTTTGTTTTTATACATCTTCGTCCCTCTCGGAACGGCATCGATCTTTTCCTGAATGTCCTCCGGTGTCATGGAAGCATTGTCATAAAATGTGAAATACCAGTGTACATACCCCTTAACCGGTTCTTCCTTCAGCTCCGCAAGAAGCTCCACAGGATAATCTGCGGCATATCTCTTCAAAGGACGGCTGTGATTGATGAATTCTTTATACACTGGCTTATCCGGCGCATCCGGGTTGGAGGTAGTCATCATATACTTGCATCGGTGGGTGATCTCACGCAGAAACTCCATATCTGCCGTATTTACCTCATCAATGTATACGCAGCCGGATTGTGAACCAAGAACCTTTTTCCAGCGGGCTTTGTTATCAAAGCCGCATACATAAATGATCTTCATTCCTTTTCTTGTCCGGTACTTGATGTGAGGGAGGCTGATCTTTCCCTGTCCTTTCGGGTAATAATCTGCCAATCCTTCCATCTGGGCGATCAGGCCAAGCTCTGAATTGATCACGTTTTTCTCCACGGTACCCAGATCTGCTCCGGCAATCACATGAAACTTAAGATCGGAGTCTGCAACCATCATCATAAATTTAAAGATTCCTACCGTGGTCTTGCCTGCTGCCGTGGTCCCTTCCAGATAATCCCGCCTGGTTCTGGTAGTCAGGAAATCTTTAAACTTTGGCGATAATACCAGTTTCATATTCTCACCATCCTCACTCCATCACTTCATCCGGATCCACATCATGCAACTGCTTCAGAATCTCTTCCACATTGTTCTCTTTCTCCTGAAGCTGTTCCTCATCTGCCCGGCTGCTGTCTTCCGCTTTCGCTTTCAACAGTTCAATCTCTGCTTTCTGCTTCTCTGTAGCCAGACTCATATGATCCGCCAGCCATTGCAATGCTCTCATCTTATCCAGTAACTCCACACTATCCGTCTTACCGAAGCTGACCTTCTTCACAAGTGTTCCATCAGCGAACGGATTGTTCAGGTCGATCTTATTTCGCTTCGGATCAATGTAATCCTTTGCATCTGCATACAGGATATCAATGTATTTCTGCACGATATCCTCCTCAGAAAGCATCTCCCGGTTGAGACGTCCCTGTTTGAGATTGTTAATTTCCTCTTTCACCTTAACATTTCTTAACATTCGCGAACCTGCTGCCGCCGCTGTTTCATATTCGCAATCATATGCTTTCATGTACGCCTTCGTAGCGTTAAAACTGCGAATATAATAAATACAGAAAAGCCTTTGTTTCTCAGTCAGATCCGAATTATCCGCCAGATTCACCACTTCCTCTGAAGGAGGCGGACTGCTGCCGGACATTTTGCATCCTTTGGAATCTGATTTTGTGTGCACCATTTTTGTATTTTTGTGTGCACCCTTTTTTGCATCCCCGGATCTGTCCCAAGCATATCTTTTTTTCCAGCTCTTGACCGTATTCAGTGATACGTTGTATTTCTCTGCAATGTCCTTATACTTCATCCCGGACATATAATCCACTTCCGCCTTTATCTTGACATCTGACATTTCACCACCTTCCCCACGAAAAAAAGACGCATTTCCTTCAAAGGAAATACGCCTTAATGAATTATAACAAAAAACTAATTGTAAAAATTTTAACACGTTAAAAAGCATATGTCTAGGGTCGCAATTCGGGCAATATTATATCGCATCGGACCCAAACAGATAAACAGCCATCTCTTTGATGATCTTGCTTTTATACGCTCGGACGGTCTTTTCGTTTAGATTGTCCGAATATCCGTTAGAGCCAGCAAGCATTGAAGCAATTTCTTCCCAAGTATACTTTTCACCACCTGCCTTGTGATTGAAATACCGTATCTCAATAATTTCATAGCCTTTCATTTCTTTGATGTGCTCCAACGCCGCTTCTACTCGCTTCACGTCATTCAAACTTCGATGATACGAGTCCATCCGGTCACGCAGCTTTGTATCATCATCCACCGGTCCTCCGCCGTTTTTTATGTATGAGGTGATCGACTTACTTTTCCTGTGCAATGCAATCTCAAGGTATTCCTGCTCGTTCGAGACATGTTCCTTGAGAACGTTGAAACAATACAGGATCTTTTCTGTATTCTTAAATGCTTCCTTGGACATTGCCTTTTGACGATCAATCCATGAGATGGAATTCATCTTTTGGAACACCTCGTCTATTGTAGCCAAGATCGTTTCCTTTGTCTCCTTACTTACCATTGTGTCTACTCCTCCATCTGTTTTGTGGTATCCGTCCGCTCCACCCGGATACCGCCTTTTGATCCTGTTTTAATGTCTGCCTTTGTTACATCATTAATCTTGACCGTGATGCTGCTGATATCTTCATCTGCGATCAATTCCACTGCTGCCTTCAGGAATTTCCTGACTACATCCGACTGGTCACGTTCAAATAATGATCTGACCCGCTTCCGGCCTTTTTCTTTCTTAAGCTTATTCAGTCGATACCAGTCCGCTTCGGGGCACTTACACATTTCCGTTGCATATTCATTCTTCTCTTCGTCCAGCCAGTCCTCTGGTACCTCTATGGCTGTGATCTGTCCACAGAATTTACAAGCTCCCTCTGTCGGTACCAGAGACATATGCTGCAATCTCATCTTCTTTACTTCCTCGCTTAACATCTGCTGCCCTCCTGTTCCCATATTGTAATAATCGCATCCATCACTGCCTGCTGCTTCTTTTCGCCAATGCCTTTGATCTTACCTATCTCGTCACGGATCCGATCGATCGCCGGCATTTTGTTGTGTATTTGATCTGCCTGCTCTTCTCTTGCCCCGGCATCATAGCCGGACTGGTAAACACTTTCTATGTAACACTTCATTGCGTGATGATCCATGCGCTTAATCTTCTCGTATTCTTTTCTGGTTAATTCTTTCTTTGCCATGCGACCCTCCTTTAGTTAAACGGCAGTTCCTCCTCGATTGCATCCGGAATATCCATGAAGCCGTCTCCCGGATCAGACGCCGGCGCCTGCCGTGGTTCGTTTCTTGTACTGCTGCCGTTCTGGGTATTTCCATTCTGCGCTGCTTTGCTCTCAGCAAACTCCTGTTCCTCAATCACCACCTCCGTGGTGTATACCTTGTGACCGTCTTTGTTCGTGTAGCTTCCGGTCTGGATCCGTCCGGTTACTACGATTTTGATTCCCTGATGAAGATACTTCTCCACAAACTCCGCTCCTCTGCCGAATACGACACAATTGATAAAGTCCGCAGTCTGGTCATCGCCCTGGCGTTTATATCTGCGGTCGACTGCAAGGGTATATCTTGCAATCGCTGTTGGTTCATCGCCGGAGCTGTATCTGATCTCCGGATCACGGGTCAAACGACCCATTAAGATTGTTTTATTCATGATCTCCCTCCTTTTTTCATTAACGCCTCATTCAATAATTTCGCAAGCGTTATAATTGCTTCTTTTTCTGACATAAAGCCCGTTTTGTGAGCTAGATCCATCTGTTCTTTTGCAAAATCTTCATCTGTTCTTTCTTTTAATGCCTCGTAAATGCACTTTGTAATCTCTGAATACTCTGTAAGCAATTCTCCTGCTGAGCCATTTGCCATAACTGTTCCTTTTTCTACTTTAATCATTGATGTTCTCCTTTCTCGGTTTTTCACACCGTTCAAATTCAATCACCCATACCCACGGATTTGCTGACCATCCGTATTTATCAGCATCTGGTTTCTTAATTGTAGAGTTCCACAGATTTTCAAACTGTCCCCTTGCGGTACATGGTCCTGTAAGCAATCCACTATTGCACCCTTCCGCTTGTGCTTGTGTTTCTGTAATCTCCTGTAACCGCTCCACTCTCACATCCGTTGCCTTCAGCCAGATTCTGGTAACTTCTTTCGGCATATGGATGGACGGATGCCACTTGACATTATCATAATTAAGCAATAATCTCTCTTCTCTATTGGTCAGCTTGTCTGCAAGATAGAAATATTTCTCGCCATCATAAGCACTACACCATGTTTCCCGAACATACAGGATGTCTCCCCGTTGGTATGGTGGTCTTTTTATTCCTCCTGGGTACATAACACCTAACGGATTGCTGCTATCCCCAGCTTTTCCAATGGGTCGTCCAGTCATCCCACTGGAAAATTTTATTGCTCGTCTTGTGCAGGTCTTTCTCCCCTCCAAGATGGCTTTTACCATTTCGGTATTGAATAATATCGGGCGCTCTCTCATGCAGATACCTCCCTATATGTGACCGGCAACGGTTTCCATGCATTTACGATCAGCCCATACGATATATAGCTCTTTTCCTCATCGCCCGGATAGAATGCACCGCCATTTTTATCTTCTTCATATCTTGCGATATCAGGCATATTGAAGTTCTCAAAGGACACCAAAATGTATGTGTCCGTTGCTGGCTGCCGCTCATCTATCGGAATCCATCTGCTGCCCTCCAGCTCATCAATAAGCTTCTGCTGTGTCGGAATCGGCATGGTGCTGTTCTTGATTTCCTGTATTGTTTCTTTTAATTCCTGATCTGTCATAATTACCTCTCATTTCGTTACTGCAGTTTATATTTGCCGGATCCCTTTCGGGACCCGGCGGTGATTCTCCTGTTAATCTGCTGCCCGGTTATTTTTCTTTTACAATGGTATCCGTCCCGGATATCGTAATCCAGCCATGCTTGAGACGTGCTTCTGCCTCTTTCATTTTGATCAGCTGATCGGTAATGGAATTACTAAGCTTCTTGTTTGCTTTAGCTTCCGCTTCTGCAGATATCAGCTCTGCCTTTGCCTTCGCTTCCGCCTCGGTCTTCTGCACCTCGGCATCTGCTTTTGCTTTGTCAATGGCAGTCTGATTGTTTATTTTCTGTGTCTCTGCCTTCTGCTGCGCCGTAATTTTTGCGTTGATAGCTTCTCTGGTCTTTTTGTCTACCGTAATATCGATCAGAGAAACATTGCTGATCGTGATGCCATACTCTTCGAATTTATCTGCCAGATATTCGGTCAACGTTGTATTGACGTTTGCCCTCTCGGATCCTAAAATATCCGATACCTTATATCTGGAAATCACTTCTTTGGTCCAGGATACGATGTTCGGTTTAATAAACTGATCACGAACATCCTCTCCATCCTGTCCCTTAAATCTGGTAAATACCTCGCTCACTTTATTGCTCTTGAACTGATACGAATATGTAAGATCGATCTGAAGAGCCTTTCCTTCAGACGAGCTCGCAGAAAAGCTTTCATCCTTTCTGGAATCACCTTTCTTTTTCTTTGTAAGATACGACTGCTCCAGACCTACCGTATACGTTTTCACTTTTACGGTAGGTGATACGAGGTGCCAGCCCTGTCCCAGTACCTTCTCTTCTACCCCTTTGTTGATGTTATACTGCACGCCGACATATCCAGCCGGAATGACCTTAATGTTCAGTACGAACAGAATAACCACCAAAACCATAATTACTCCTGCAATAACTCCTCCAGTTTTTGTCTTATTCATTGTCTGTCTCCTTTTCTTTTATATTTCTATCTGCTAACCTCTTTTTCAGCATCAGGTAATATCCCCCGATTGCCGGAAATAAAGGTAACAGGAGAATCCACACTATCGCCATGATGCATATGACTAATATTCCCAGTGTTAAATACATCTTGTTCTCCTTTCTCTGCTGCCCTTGGCAGCGGATGCACTATTCTTGCATATATTTCGTTTGCCATCACCTCCGGATGACGGTTTTCATACGCTTGCCTTGCCGTTACACTTGCTTCGCAGGCGTGCTGATATTTACTCCATAAAATCAGCTTGTTCAAATACTTGCCATCCTCTTTGATCGTCCCGTTGTATTCGCAGTCCGGGCGATCACAATGAAAGCAGTCCGGCCATTTACAGCTCGATAATCTGATTCCCATATAGTCACCGTTTGACCTTCCTGCTGCCGTCCATGTTGTAGTCAGATCTGCTCTTGTAAAAGCTGCATTTCTCCTCACAGCTACAATAAAGTTTCTTCAGAGCTCTGCACCGGCTCTGGATCGGCTTGTTGCTCATACCGTCATAATGGATACAGTCCATCTTGATTTTTGCCATCGTTTTTCTCCTCTCAATAAAGTCTTCCGCCCATTAGACGGCGGATAATGTCTTCTCTGTCCATTGTGCCGTCCGGATTCTTTTGAACCTTTGAGAAATACTTCTCTGCTTTCTTCCGGCTCATACCGATCCGGTCAGCTACCAGTTCCGCTGTCAGCGCACTTTCCGGAAATAACACTTCGTATTCCTTCTGCAGCGCACACTTCAAACGCTTGTCCAGCGCAGGATTCATATGCACCCCTTCCGGAGACATATTGTGGTGGTACGGACACAGCCGGATCAGATTCATTGCAATGTCCGGTCCGCCTTGGGAGCGGAACACGATATGATGGCTGTGACATCCCTCATGGATGCAGCCGGAGATCTCGCATCTACGCATTGCAATCATCCTCCTCCAGCTGATGTGCCACCGTTATTCTTATATTCTCCATCTTTCTATCCTTTCCGCCGTCTTCGGCTATCTCTTGTCATCAATCGTCTTTTCCCACTCCTGCGAGTTTTGTTCGCCCTGCTGCCCTTTTTCCCTCTCCTTACGCATCCAGTCCGTATAACAATGATGTTGTTCCGGTACTATGCGAATGGCATGACCTGCTGCCGCTTTGAGAAGCTTATCGATCAGGTCAGCGTTCTTCGTAGCCTGATACTCCCGCTCTGCTGCCGACTGGAACCGGCAGAGGTTAAATCCCCCGGCGAGATACCCGCTTGCCGCGTGGATCTCCAAATTAAATCTTCCTCTCAAATGGGACAGGGCGATTCTGGAAATATGCAGGATCGCACGATTCTGGGTGGTGTTCATCACCTCGCCGTGATGCACGGCGGTGTAGGTCCTTCCCTTAAACATTGTCTCCAGCACGATGGAGTAGGTAGCATTCCCCTTTTTCAAAGACCCTTTCCATTCCATATCAATGTATATTTTGACCGGTTTCAAATTGCTGTCCGCTTTAGCATTTGCTTTATCGGACGCCGTTTTTGTCTCCATGGTTTTCACCTCTTTCTTTTTCAAACGTGAATATATGTAAAATCCTCCCGTCAGGTCGGATATGTATGTCTTGGAATCAATATACCGGCAGGAGCCCTGAAAGATCCGCTCCATCATCGGACCCATATCGTCGCCGGCGAGAACCAGATCCCGCATCTTCCTCCGGGTGAGCTTGGTCACATTCTCCCGGACGATCGGTTTCTTTAAATTCCGGGAATGCTGGATCAGATGCCTTCCATTCAATTCCAGCTTGCATATGTATCGGGCAAATCCCTCCAGTCCAAAGTCATCGTCTGGATCGGCATACTTACTCTCTACTCTGCCTTTTGTCCATTTGCTTTCCGCCACATCTCTGTCCATGGCAGACATGATCAGATGGTGATGGATCCGCACCTTGTTGGTGGGTCCATCCACATACTCGATCACATATATATATTTCAACGGCGTCATCCCCTGCTTTCTTCGATAACGGCCGATGGCTGCTAAATAATTCTTGATATCTTTCCGGGCACGGTCCAGAGACGGATACTCTCCATCCTTATATGTCAGCGTGACGATCAGATCACCGGCACGGAAATTGGTGTTGATGATCCGGATATATTTCTTCTGTCGGTTCTTCTGATTCAGCCGCTTCTGTGCCTCTCTGCTTGTCCGGTACTTCTCCGCCCTGGGTACATCCTTCCGGTTCAGATAGACCGGATAGATATTGCTCTCCACATAGTCTCCGGATATGATCCTCTGCAGCATGATCCGGCAGGATGCCAATGCCTTCATCCGGCGGTCTACCCTCTCCGCCTCGGACTCCTCTCCCAGTACAGAGCTGTCATAACAATCCTCTATATTTAACTGCCCGTCTCTGCTGACCGGCAGGGGGCTTACTTTCCATTCTTTCCCGTACACATCCTCGAAATCATATTGATAATATGTGCATTTTTTCTTCATACGGCTCATGTTCCTCTGTGCTTCGTTTTATAATACTCATTACAAGGTCGCCAAAGGGCTATAACCCTTGGCTTTCCTTGACTTTTCAACGCCTATGCCGTATGATTAAGTTGTTGGTGTCATACGACATTTTCCGAGGGCGGCTCTGCGATAGCTGCTCTCTTTTTTCTTGCCCTCTGCCGGACGTGCTGCAGGCTCTCCTCGTCCCGGTACGACAAGATGATATCCTGCTCCGGGCGGCGGTACTCCTGCCGGAGCTGACTGTCAGGCAGGATGTAGTAATCAAAGCATATCTGCCCTTTGACCACGGTACCGACATACTCCAGATCTACAGGAATGTGCGGTCGCACCGAAGGAACATCCTCCTGATCTACTCTCTCCTGCAATTCCGGAGGTAGCTTGTCCGCCTGTTTTGCCGGTTTGGTACCGGCGGCGTAAAACAATCTAACATCTTCCAATATATCCTCCTTCAAATTCAGATGGGATCTGCAGAATAGCTGCAATCCTCTCCACCTTGGATGCATCGTCACTCTCATCCACCACTACCTTGGCAACCGCCTCAAGCAAGTATTCTTTACACTGCAGATTGCTATAATATTCCGCATCGATCTTCACTTTCTTTCCTGTCTGTCTCTCCGCTTTACTATTTCTCAATAAATTCATCATATTTTCCTTTCTTTGCTCAAACTTTCATTTCCTGTCAGTCTTAAATATCAAGACCTGTCTTGTCCTTCATCCGGCGATAATAAAACTCCACATCGTGTCCCTCCGGATCCAGATTGACTTTTATGTATTCATTGACCATGTACGCCATGATCAGATCTGTGCGTCCTGTCCCTTTGTTATTGGAGGCAAATCCAAAATATTCATTCAGGACCATAAACATCACGGCGCCGGACGATATGAAATATTCATCCCGGACACTGCCATATATGGTCTCTGTCAGACTTTCTACCTTAGGTCTGATCTGTGCTGCTTGAATCCTTTCCTGCAGTCTGCCGGCATAAAACTCCAGATTAAATCTGGTTGCCTCCTGATCAAACTTCAACGCCTCCTGATCGATCTGTTTCAACATTCTCATAAGACGTTTATCGCGGAAACCGAATTGATCATAAAGGACATTGATGATAATGCAGGCTGCCAATGTCCTTCCGTCCATTCTGCCCTGCTCTGCTGCCCTTCTGGCTTCTCCGTCCGGTGCCTTTCGGTGTTCTGCTTTCCGGCGTTCCTTTCTCTCCCGGCGGATCGCTGCTCTCTTGGCACTCATTATTTTTCCTTTCCTCGCCGGGCACAACAAAGGATATATCCATTTTTGTTTATGGCATCAAACTTGGTCTTTTTGTTGTAAATTGTTGTTAAACTATAGGGAGGTTTGGATATATCCTCTGTTGCACCCGGCGTCATATCTTATATTTCTCTTGTCTCCGGATCTGCTTCACCAAACTGAAAGTCTGCTCTTCTCTTCAATTCATGAGGAAAATAAATCTCGTACAGATCCAGCCATTTATCTTCGGTCGCATTTCCGATTGTATGAATCCCGCCGTTCATCTCATCCTCTAAGATGCGTACAGCTTTGTTCTCCAGCCAATCCCAGCTTGATACTCCAACCACATCCATGATCCGCATAAGAGCTACCACTCCTCTGGCATCTCCTTCAAAGATCGTCGCTCCAACATGTCCTCTTCCGAGCGGATAACCAGAGATTATTTTTGTAAAGTGTTGGTTTTCTCTCCATCCCTGCAGCCACAATTCAAACTGCAAGCGACCATAATCATCAAATTCAATGACGGCTTTTGTGATCACTGCCATACATGTCTCTTTCATATGTTCTTTCCTTTCCTGCTTGTCCGGCAGGCACAGCGGAGAGCGCATCGTGTCGTTTGTAGAACGAAATGTTTGGGGTAATCTGCAATTATTACTATAGGAGAAGGATTCTGATACGCCCCCTGCTATGCCTGCCGCTCGCCTTTATGCTGTTGTCTTTTTACCTGATGGTGTGACTCTGGTATATCCAAGCCCCTCCATCATTGCGTCTGCCAACTGTTCCGAAAAGTTCTTCCGGATAAGGTCCTGTTCCTCCTGGGGCAGATCTTCCACGTTGACATATTTACCATCCCGTGGGATGAAAAAACGGTTCTTTGCCTCTGGTTTTGCTTTCTTTGCCATATTCATCACACTCCTTCCCTTTATCCTATGTTGATGGGGTTGTTCTGGTGTTGATCCCTCCCCCTTCAACTAATCCATTGCATCTCTTGCGTTTTCATCTTTTTTGTCCTATAATTACTATTTCAAAGAATATATAATACAAGGAGATAACAATGTCTTTACCAACATTCCAGCAATTAGAAACTTTACTCAATTCTGTAATCAGCCCCGCCTTATCACTTTTTATTTGCTTTATCACCCTGACATATCAGTATTTTTCAAGCCAAGCCCCAATTGCCAAAGAACGACTAGAACTGGCCTATCATCCTCTTTTTCTTAGCGTCGAACCCTTTTTATACAAAAAGGTTTCTTTCCAAGATATAACTCCCTTCATCGAAACATTTCTCCAGATAGAAAAAGATCACTCGCTCCTGCTCTATCCATCTCTCCGACAACATATGCATCGAATTATCGATAACAAAAAGCTTTCCTGTAAGATAAATGATTATGATATCGATGACTGGACTCTTATTTGCAACTATATATCTAACGACTACGATAAACTCTGCAAGCGAGCTCATATTCCTTTGCGTAGCACTGCTTACCGTCTGAACTATCGCCAGTATTCATCAAAATTTCGTATGATTGCCGGATTATTTACTCTAAATCTTCCTCCCTTAATTGCTTGTTCGTTAGTTTGTTGGATATTTAGTCCTCTTTTTTCGATACTAACAACTTTGCTGATGTTTATTTTCCTCGTTTCATATCTTGCTGATCACTGACCTAAAAGGATATGAGCGATCTGACATAATTGATCAGTATCATCAGCATGACCACGATATAAATAAACTCCACATTTCGATCGTGATCTGGCATTGCTCCCTTAAGGCATGCACATAATGCAGTGGCTGACAACATTTTCATTATTGTGGCTTCCATTTCTTCTATCCCCCTCTCATTACCGTTCTGATCCCGATACTGGATCAACACTCGGCACCGAAACACTGGTTTCAACAACCATCACCCGCTCCTCAGTAACTACAATTGCTGTATGTGGGTGGTAGTTCTCTTTCAAATAATCAATTAATGGTTTTGACATTTCTAAAAGCTTTTCATGTTCATTCATTTTTTCCACCTCCTTACACACACTTTAAGTGGATTTGTGGAGCAAAAAAATATCCTAATATTTCAAATTATCAACTGAAATACCATAAAGTCTTGCCAATGTTTGTAATGTGGAAAATGACGGTTTCGTCTTTCCATTTTCCCAATTAGCAAGTGTTTTATTACTTACTCTCAATTCCTTTGCTACATACTTCTGTGTTAATCCCGCATTCACTCTAGCTGCCGCTAAACTAATCTGTAACACCTTATTTTTCCTTTCTCCCCGTATAGCCGTTAGGTCAGCTCTGCTCATTTATCTAGTATAAATTTCACCAAATATCATTCCTAGATCAACGGCTGCTGCTGTAATTACCACGGCTTTCCATCCTGTAGTAAATCCCATTGCAACCGCCAAAATCAGCAGGATTACAGTTAAAAACGTCATTCTCTCAATTTTTTTCATTGCTCTCTATATCATAATATGCTAGAATCAAGGAGTGAATGGGGCTTTCGCCCCTCCCACCCTTGGGTTGTCCTAAGACTTAATCGCTGTAATCAACGTAGCGAGTGCGATCACTGCATCAATTACCAGTTCGATTTTGTCCTTTGTGGTCAACCCTTTTTTCTTGGATTTCTTAGGCACATCATTTTCCTCCTTTCCTTGTTTCTGGATTCATTATATCATCACTTAAAGTGTGTGTCAACACTTAAAGTGTGTTTTTTTCTTTTTTGATGTTGATATTTTAACACTTTTAATGTATACTAAAAAAACAAAGGGGGTGTTTGTATGCCAGACAATGAATTCAATCAAATATTTTCAAAAAGACTTCGTTTTTACCTTTCCAAATATGATATGACGCAATTGGAACTCTCAAAAAAACTCGGTGTTGGCACAACATCCGTTTATAATTGGTGTAACGGAGTCAAAACACCTCGAATGGATAAAGTTGATAAAATGTGTGATCTTTTCCACTGTAAACGTTCTGATCTTATCGAGGACAAAGAGAATAATCCGGATGACACCTACTATCTCAATCCGGAGACCAGCAAAATCGCACAAGAGATTTACGACAATAAAGAACTTTCCCTTCTTTTCGATGCAGCCAGAGATGCTGATCCTGAAGATCTGCAAACGGTCCATAGTATGTTAATGGCTTTAAAGCGAAAAGAAAAGGGACAATAATATAGGGGGTGAGGCTTCTGGATGATGTAAATGTACAAGTTTTAGACTTCGGAAATTCAATTCCGGCAACCGTAACTATTAATGAAGATGGGAGTTTTAGCATCTTTTTGAATGCACGTCTTTCCTACGAACAGCGTATGCAGGCATATCTGCATGAAATGCGACATATTCAAAAAGATGATTTTTTTACTCACAATACTGTAGAAGCGAAAGAATTGCACAACATGCACTAAACAACTTATATAGGAGGTATATCATGGATTTTAAAGGACTCATTAAATCGGCAGCTGATAAAACCGTCGAGATGGCAAAAAACGAGATTGAAAAAGCGCAAACTCAAAAACAGATTATCGCAGAACAGAGAATGCAGGTAAAAGTGGGATTTCGAATTACTGCCGGTGCCGCTTTAGTACATTCTCCCTTAGTATCAAATATGTATCAGCGATCAGACGGTACTATTTATTTCAATCAGAACATAGATGATAGTTTCACTTTGCTTGAATACATTTGGAATGGTCCACGTTTTCAAAAAACAACAAATTCTATTGCAAATACCAACGGAATGGAACAATCCAGCGGAAACCGAGGTGCCATGGCTGCCGGTGCTGCATTGGGAGGTACCGTTGGCGGAATCGGAGGTGCTATGGTCGGCACAGCAATAGGTTCCGGTGGTAAGAAAAAGCAAAAATACCAGTCAACAACTATATCAACTTCAACTCAGCAAAATGTGGAACAATTCACGCCTGCTACCATTAAATTAAAAAACAACAATACCGGAGAATATATCAGCATTGTCATCGCATGTAATACAATTATCGACAGTTATATACAAGGATTCCGTTTCTTTCCTGAACAAAAACAGACTATCCAATCTGTTTCGAAAGATACCACTGATGCGTTAAAAGGAATCAAAGCGCTGAAAGAATTATTGGACATGGGCGCAATTACTCAAGAAGAATTTGATGAAAAGAAAAAACAGCTACTCAATAATTAGTTTTATTGATCCAGCTGTATTAAATATAATAACCTTACCCGGGGAGCCAAAGGGTGCTAAGTCAGCTGCCGGAGGGAGCTGGTGCCAATGGTTACATACAAAATTTATAAAGAATACTTGACAGGGTTTCTGCATATGTTATAATTTCACTAATTAGTGAATGACTGGTGTCCGGTCATAAAAAGAGCCTTGTTTAAACAGGGCTCTTTTTATTTATCAAGGAGAAGATATGGGCAGGATTGAAGAAAATGGTCAACCTCCTCTGACTATTTTGTTGACATCAACAAAATGGTATCGGACAGAAACGCTTTAAAAAGAGAGGGTTATCTCTTGCGATTCACAAATGGTTATGTTACTATTCCCTTGGAGCGATTGTGTTCAAGGTGCGGTTAATCTCCCTTTTTCGAAGGGAGGTGATGCAATGAGTACATATGAAGTTTTAACTTTGTTACTGCTAAATAGTACGTTTCTAATTGCATTGCTGACCTATTTAGATCATAGGAATCAGCGTAAATAAAAATCACCCTATCCCTTGACTTTGGCGAGCTGGGATAGGGTAACAACTAATCCAGGGAGCTAAACCACACCTTGTGGGCAGTCGCTCTTTTGTATATATAATAACTATTTTTCGAAAATATGTCAACAGCCCGGACGGCAATCCGGACTGCTGATAAAAACACTCTGATGTGATACGCAATACATACAGAATGCCCCAAACAAGCATATTGTATCACATCAGAACACCCGATTCAACGCAACAGGTGTTCTTTTTGTACCCATTTTTAGATAAACATAGGATAAGGATGTGATCGTATGAAACAATTAAAAGAAGTATGCGCCTATATTCGAGTCTCTACCGGCAAGCAGGAGGAGCTTTCCCCAGACAGTCAGCTTCGCCTGATCAAGGAATACGCACAGGCTCATGATATGCTTCTCACCCATGTCTATATGGAGGAGCACGGCATCTCCGGCAAGTCCTCTGAGAAGCGGCCGGCATTCCAAGAGATGATTGCTGCGTGCAAAGACAAAAGCCACCCCTACGATGCCGTTTTGCTCTGGAAATTTTCCCGGTTCGCCCGCAATCAGGATGAGGCCACCTATTACAAGTCCATCCTCCGGAAGAAATGTAATGTAGACGTAATTAGCATTTCCGAACCGATTATTGAAGGAATGTATGGCCGGCTGATCGAGATGGTGATCGAGTGGTCCGACGAGTTCTACCTGGTGAATCTTTCTGGGGAGGTCATGCGCGGAATGACGCAGAATGCTCTAAATGGCGGCTATAACTCCAATCCTCCTATCGGATATACCAAGAAACGTGGCGAGATACCACAGGTCGATCCGGAACGGGCGGAGCTGGTCCGCCGTATCTTCCGGATGTTTACCCAGCAGCATATGAGCCGGAACGATATCGCAAGCACATTAAACCGGCAGGGGATCACCACCAACCGGGGCGGTCGATGGGAAACCCGGACCGTTACCTATATTCTGGAAAACCCGTTTTATATCGGCAAGATCCGATGGAACTTCTACGATCGGTCGCAGAACCGGCGCAAGGATACCGGAGACGTGATTCTGTCCGATGGGCAGCACGAACCCATTATATCTGCAGACACCTTTGCTGCTGCCGGACGTCTTCTTGCAAAGGCACGCACCACAAGCAGCTTCGGCCGGAAGCGAAGCGTCGTGGCTACAAAGCACTGGCTTTCCAGTATGGTCCTTTGTTCCTCCTGTGGTGCTTCCCTGGGATACAACAAGGGCGGCCAGAAGAAACACGCTGCACCATTCTTCCAGTGTTGGAAGCACATCAAAGGAATGTGTGATCACAACTCCTATATCTCTGCTGCCGCCCTGGAACAGATGGTGATGGATGCCATTATCCATTTTGGACAGTCCTTCGACCTGATGTATCACTTCTCAGATGCTCCGCAGGCAGACGATACCATATACCTTACCGGGGAGCTTTCCAAACTGTCCGAAAAGGAACGCCGGATCAAAGACGCCTATATCTCCGGCATTGATTCACTGGAGGAGTACCGAGAGAATAAAGCTCTCCTGCAGAAAAAACGGGATGAACTGGAACAGCAGCTTGCCGATACCCATAAAGTAACTCCCATCAAGGAAAGATATCAGCAGATTGATATGAATCATCTTCTGACGGTCCTGCAGGATCCGGATCAGGATTATATTGTAAAGGGAAATTCACTGCGAAAAGTGTTTGATCATTTTGTATATGACAAGGAAGCCGGAACGCTTGACTGCTTCCTGAATACTTCCATCGAAAAGATTTCAAAATAGACAAAGCCCCTGTTTTCGGGGCTTTGCGTCACCACTAAACTTGCCGAATACGGACCGCCGTATTGACTGATGATCACCATCGCCGCCTTCGGATCTGTCCTGGTAATATGAACCGGATATTCCAGTCTTTTTTCATAATTAAACATATGACAAACTCCATTCTATTTTATTAAATATGAAATTAAAATGTCAGAAACGCGAGCCGGTAAATGTCACAGCTCCCATGGCCACGGGGTTTCAACCCATGTCCAGTAATCCTTGCAGTTTACCTGATCCGCCTGAAGCGGTCCATACTTCTCGCTGTATTCCTGCACTGCCTCCTCACGCTGCTTCTTTACCATCTGATAATAACTCAGTGCTACCTTATCGCATGGGTGGGTGTCCAGATAGAGGTTTGTCTCCGTCAGAGCAAAGCTGACCTGGGAGATATATTTCAGTAATCGCATCTGATCCTTGCTCATAATCTGCCTCCTTTTGCGCAGCCCTGCGGGATGCATCCATAAAATTGCAAATTCAATTCCGGAAAGATCGTTCCATTGGCGAGACCATCTGCCGGATCGTAGATTTTGCGCCACTGCTGCCACGGGACATAGCCGATGGCGAGAGGCATGCCGTAAAGAGGATCGGTACAGCTGTCACCGGCAGAATCATTCCGGCATTGTCCCTCTGCCGTGCGGCATGCGGCGTCCTGAGGAGTCATATTGCAGGATGGGACATTGTCCGGCATGCAGTCGCAGGATTCCGGAACGGCACGACAATTTCTGTTTCCGCGGCATCCCATATTCCCGCGGCATCCATTCATTGAGTTCATAGATATACTTCCTTTCTGCTTTTTTGAAATATCAGGAATATTTCCGTGATACTTTTAATATATGCAGGAACGAAAAATCGTTTACAGATAATTGGATGACATGAATTGTCTTGACGAAATAATTATCAAAGCGTTCGCTTGAGTAAAAAGGATCAAAATACGAAAAAGGTAACACCTCCGCTTTTATGCAAGGTGTTACCTTTTATAGCAATATATTATGTCGATTCAGCCTCCTGATACTGCCTACAAACCTAATTCTTTCAGTGCAGCCTCACTCGAAACAAATTCTTTGCAATCCGGATCATCATGTATTTCCCTCAACATCACTCTGTCCCACTCGTCAGGTGCAACAGTCTCTATATTATCCCAAGAGCGTAGCGGAAAATTATGGATGATCAAATCCCACACAATCTCAGCTTCATTATCATTCATAACAGCAACCGCTCCCATAATTCGTTCCTTAATTGCTGACATATAAATATCTCCTACCCGCAAGCGGTAATTTTCTTCTCCCTGCAACTTTTTAACATCTCCAGCCGGAAGATGATTGATTGCGTTCACGATACGTTTCCTGGTAACCATATCACGTTTCTTTAAGAATTTGATTGCCTGCTTAGAATATTTAATTTCTTTCATATCAGATATACCACCCCCAATCACAACTCCATAATTACCTGATATTTAATAGAGTATACCCCTGATTCATGTAAAAAACAATATAAACATTGTTTTATCAACATATAAGTTTATCCCCCTCGATGTTAATATGATCGAGGGGATATGTAATCCATGTAAAATTTTCTCATCACCCTCCATTTCCATTGACTTCCCATTTCTTTCCCCATATACTTAAATCGAAGCATTTTGACACGAAACACATGAACAAATGAAAGAAATGAGGGTATTTATGAAAAAAAGAAACAAACTTTTCCGAAACATCATCGTCTGCGCCTTGTCCGCCGCCATGGTGATCACCTCCGGCGATTTCTACGCAGCGAAGCCACAGCATGCCGCAGCGGCTGACGTGATTCAGGCACTTGATTATGCCATTGTGGAAAACGTAGCGGATTTCCGCAGCTACATTGACAACGACTATCCGGCAAGCTCGCAGGATATCATTGAAACAGACTGGAGCGGAGATACACCTCTGTATGAGATCAATCTTCCTTGCCCGGGTACACTTCTTGTGGCACCGATCAGCCCGGAGGGCTATGCCAAAGGCACCGTCTATATGGATCTTGCCAAGACGACCCCTGTGTTTGAGGCGAAAGGCTGCGATTCCAGCCGCGACGAGATTTCTTCTTATACGATAGCCGCCGGTACATACTACTATCAGGCATCCCGCTGGAACGGAACCGATCCCCTGACAATCTCTTCCTTTATCGGCTTTATCCCGGCTAAGTCCGGTGGTCTGCGCTACACCAATGTACGCCCGGACTTTACCATTACAACCGATGTGACCGTTCCGGTCATCAGCAAGAAAGAGGATCTGACCTCCGCTGTCAACGCAGAAGCTTCCCTTACGACAGACACGATCACGACTGACTGGAAGGGCTACAGTAATGTACACAGCTTCGTTGTCGAGGAAAGCGGCTGGCTGTTGGCGATGCCTCTTTGCGAAAATGACTATATCACCTGGGAGCTTTTCTCTGACACGGCGATCACATCCCGTATCTTCAATGGAAAAACCCTCCAGAGCACGCAGGACACAATGTATAGCTGCTATCTGACACCGGGAACTTACTATTACCGCGGCAACCGCTGGAACGGAACCAATTCTCTTTCTTTTACGACATATCTTGGATTCATTCCGGATGCACCACGCTTCTCCGTAACGTCCAACACACTGAATGCCGATGCTTCCGGTGCCAACGTTACCTTCCAGGGAGAAACCGGAACGATCCGTGTTATGGAGGGAGATTATGATCCATCCATTGTAATGAGCGACACATTCTGGAATACCTCCAACCGGGTAAATGTTATCAACGGCACTTCAACAACGATCAAGAAGAACGGTAAATACGTTGCCCGCCTTGAGACGGCCGATGGACTGTATGTGATGGTTCCATTCACGGTGTCCGGCGTTATCGAAAAGGTTGTTGTGATTCCAACCGCAACACCGGTGCCAACGCAGACACCGGCTTCAACACGGACACCTGTCACGACACCGACTCCGGGCAAGACAACCACTCCTTCCACAACTGCCACACCGGCGAAGAAGGTCTACAAGATCAAGGTTGCCAAGAAGAAGCTGAAGATCAAGGTGAAGAAATCAAAGAAGATCAAATACACGATCACAAAGGGTTATGTCGGTCTGGTTCGTTTAAAGACCTCCAACCCTAAGGTTGCAACGGTCAACAGCAAGGGCGTTGTTACCGCCAAAAAGAAGGGAAAATGTAAGATTACACTGTCTCTGTCCAACGGTAAGAAGGTCGTTGTTCAGATCACTGTAAAAAAATAATTTCTCATACATCACTAGCACTTCAAAGGGGGTGTCCCAATATTGGGACACCCCCTTATCAGACCATTTGCCGCATGATCGCGCCTTCCTCTCGCATCATACTTCAAAGCACTTCTAATTGTACAGCGAAATATTATAACGAAGCTTGCGGTAAATCTTGTAGAGGATCACACCGATCATACCAACAACCGTGCCTCCTACAAGTGCAATACCAAATGTTCCTCCAATTCCTAATAATATCATTCCTAAAATTTTCATTGATTATCAACCTTTCTTTCACTGCGTGACGCAGCTTAATAAAGGCCTGCAGCCTGTCGTGACCGCAGGCGCATCACCGGCAGCAGCCGCCGGCTTCTCCACTTCCACCGCCTGCTGCCGCATTTATTCCGTTTATATTAATTCATACCTTTATAAAATTCATACTGAAAGAAGCCCCTTTCTCCCGAAGAAGCAACTCCTCATATAAAACATTGAAATGTCCGATTCCGGACGGAAAACGGCATACTGCCGTCCTTGAAAACAGAATGATGCCGTGCCTGGCAAAAGGTATCCCTGACGGATGCCTCAGATTGCCCGATTGCATCATAGATAGGAATGATATCAGCCTTTAGAACCGTCCTGCTGATGTATGTATGCGATGATCACTGACTCACACGTCACGATCGCGCCTGCGGCATTCATTGCACGGCTCCGGAATATATTGTCCGAAGCACCACCGGCAGCCACGCCCAGCTTCACAAAGGAGCTAAGCTTTGAAAAAGTACGGTTCCTCTGACCGGATGCAGTCCGTCTGAGAACCTCGCCCGTACTGCGCAGCATCGAATCGCCAAGCTGCTCGGACGAACACATATCCTGACTGTCTGTCGGATTCTGCAAACTCTGGAATACGCCGGACGTCACAGTTTTGGACACGCCAAATTCAGGATCTGTCTTGACCTTCTCAAAACACATCCCTGAGAGGAATAAAACCACGATCAGGCAGATACTCATCCACCGCTTCATCTTATAAGTCTCTCTCATCTGTGACACCTCGTTTCGAATACATTTTATCAAATTTTAAACGATTTGTCACGTCCCCTTTGTAACCACCCGCATCTCCCGTCAAGCCGGCAAAGGGGGCAAAACAAAATTCCCCTTTACTCCCCCGCCGTCGTCACTCCGTGATCTCGATCAGGTTCTCCGGCTTTGTCAGGCTGTCATAAGAAAATGTCAGACCCTTCACCTTCCGTATCGTTCCGAAATAATCCCCCTTCGCCGTCACCGCAAAATATCCCCAGCCGTTGATGCCGGTCACAATCGAGCTGTCGCTGTCCATCAAAACATTCTCCCTCCAGTCAGGCTTCCCAGTGTCATCCCTGCTCACGCTCACATAAATATACTCCTTCGAAGGATTCTGTTTCAGATACCGCGCATCCTCCAGCGTAGCTCCTTCCACATCCGCAAGACTTCGCTGATCCCCAGACTTCGTACGATCGAAGGTAAGCTTGCAGTACCCCATCTTCGACAATGATTCATCAAACACGATCAAAAGGACCTGCTTTTCGTAGACCTTGCTCTGCCCGGCATCCCAGAGATACACAGGTCTCGCTGACACATATAATTTGCCACTCTTTTTCTTCGTCAGCTCCTGTCCGACCGACCGGATCATTCCGCGAATCTCTTTCCCGTCCGATCTGCGTTCCAGCAGCTCTTTCACCGAAATCCGATAATCATCCGTCACCCGGTCCATTTCAAGCTCCTCCGCTCTTAAAATGTCATAATCTGCCCGCACATCCGTCTCCTCAATTTGATCCTCCTGCTTCTTCAACGCCTGCTGATTCCTCTGATCCACCAGCACGAACAGAAGCACAGCAACCAGACAAACCACTCCGATCACATATTTCTTCTTCATATGACCCCCTCCTTACAAGGAATTTCATCGGTTCTTCTGTTTATCTGTGTCGCTTGTCGCAGAAATGTTGCAAAAAATTTAAAAACTAAGACTTCTCATACATCAATTTATGGTATAGGAAGTCTTAGTTAAATTTTATAAATTTCCTCTCTCCTGCATCTCCTTACCCAGGATCAGGCAAATCACACCGGCAAGGATCAATGCCGCCGGTCCGAATATATTTCCGGTCTGCAGATCCAGATTATCCACTAAAATATACGAAATCCTTCCGTTCTGGAACAGATTAAAGATCAGCATCGCCAAAAAGGAAACCGCCACCGAGCGAACAAGGCATGCAATCCCATAGACCAGACACGCCGAAAAGAAGCATTGTATAAATAAACCAATAAAATCTTCCGGGTAGATATAATCCGGCCATCGATTCATGATCCACAGACATACCGGTACGATCATAATGTCATACAGCACAAAGTAAATCAGGACATCCACCCATTTATTCCTCTCATATAAGCCGAACAGTTCTCCCTCCTGCCCCATGACAGGCTCTACACAAAGCGCCGTCCACCACGCCGCCATGATCGGATAGATCAGCGCTATCTGATTCCACATGGTATCCAGCAGATGATACGTTGTCCCCGCAGACTGCAGTATGTAAATCGTAACCGGAACCAGAACATAACACACCAGAAACGGAAGATACTTTAACGGTCCCATTCCTCTCCACTGTAACGCCGTCCTGTCAAAACGGTTCATTATTTTTTCAATAAGCATATATAACCATCCTCCACTGTCGACTCCAGCGCATTTGAAACAGCTTCTCTCAGAATGACACGATGCATTTTTCTTCCCTTTTTGAGATATGTCTTCTCAATCTCACCATCAATTCCCTGTTTCACCTGTTCCTCATCCACCTCGACGATCCTTCCGGCTGCATATCTGCAAAGCTCCAGGGTATCTCCCTGATAAATAAAATTTCCATCTGCCATTACAATTGTTTTATCGCAGCTCGCCTCAACATCCTCTACGATATGCGTGGACAAGATAACAATCCTTCCGTCAGAAATATTGTCAATGACATTCTTGAACCGGTTTCGTTCCTCCGGATCCAGTCCTGATGTCGGCTCATCCAAAAGAATCACTTGCGGATCTCCCAGGATTGCCTGCGCAATTCCCACTCTTCGCACCATTCCTCCGGACAACGTCCTAATCTTTGCGTCCCTTTTGTCCTCAAGATTCGTATAGGTCAGACTCTGATCAATCTGATCCTTCCACTCTCTTCTCGAAAGCTTTTTGATATTGCAGAAATATTCCAGCATCTGATATACCGAAAGCTCCGGGTATCCGACAAACTTCTGCGGAAGATATCCGATTTTCCTGAGTCCCATTTTGCGGACATTGCTTTCATTTAAAATAATATCTCCCTTATATTGATAATACCCCGTCATACATCTCATCAGAGTTGTTTTCCCTGCTCCATTTGTGCCGAGCAGACCATAAACACCATTCTCCAGATCACAGCTGATCCCATGCAGGATTTCTTTGCGCCGGAATGATTTTCTGACCTCTTTTAACTGCAAGCTATTCCTTGTTTCCATAAACTTCCCTCATTATTCTAAAGATTCTATCCGATTATCGATACCCAGTTTAACCTCTGTATCATCCTCTGCCGGATACAGCATTCCTGTGTTTAATGTCTCAATGATATCACGTTCTCCCAGCAAAGTATCCACAATGTGATCGTTTGCAACGCACCAGTTAATATAATTATAATCCGGCGATACAATAAACGTTTTCCCTTTCATGGAATATTTCGTTTCCTGATCAATTTTGCGAAAAAGCTCTTTATATTTTGAAACATTTTCTCCCTCCGGAACATTTTCACAATCCAGACGGGAACATATCACCCGCACTCCTTCTATGTTCCTCTCCACAAGATAAGAATTTCCTATCAACGTGATGCCATCACTTCTCCCGGAAAGCTTCCATACCACAAATCCATGCTCCTTTGTTTGCGCGAGCGTCTTTAGATTCGAGGCAACCGGATATTTTCCTTTGCACCGCAGCGTCACTTTAAAATCCGTCTCCTCCGAAAATACCTCCCTTGAAAAGCAGTCGTCGCCCACGATCTTTCCTTTCAGCCCCGGATACGGATCGCCACTTTCCAAAAAGATCCTGTGCCATCCCGGCATCGGATAATATGCATAATTGGCAGGTAGCATCATTCCCTGCGTCGTTGCATAAAAGCCTTTGGTCGTACCATGATAAACAATCCGGATCGAATGCAGCTTCCCACGGGAATTATGAACCAGAAGATAATCCTCATCCTGCTCAAAAGTCAACTTCTCTCCCCGCTCATCCGTCACCTGATCAACCTGAAAAATATACTGCAGCGTGAACGGATACTCCTTTTGCGTCCCATCTGTCGGAACCACACAAGCTTCTGCCTGAAACTGATCCGTCACCGTAACATTCATATCATAACTCTCCACCTGAAAAGCCTTCTTATTCTGTCCCTTTTTCGTCAGAGAAATATCGGAATATTCCGCCTGCCGGTATCGTTCCACATACGACACAGAGTCCCATGTATTCGGAATATTCATCATAAAATAAACGGCTCCTGTCGGCTGAAAAAACAACGCCAGAAAGGTCACTGCCAACATTCCGGAAACAACACTCCAAGCCTTTCGTCCCGCCTGCTTCCACAATATGATTGCCAGCATGAAACACGCAAAAAATAACGCTCGGTAAATATGTACGTTTTCTGCCGTCAACAGATAATCCGCATCCCTGCAGATTCCACGTCTGCTTTGAAAGAAAAAGCTAAATAACGTTGTCAGTTTCCACAGAAATTCATGCTTGTCCGACATACTGCTTAACAGCGACAAAAAGCTCATATCGAAAACATAAAATGTAAGAGCGATCAACGCCAGACCATATAACCGGCTGGTAACCAGTGATATTACCCAGCCGATACATATGGCCACCAGAATCATCAGAAATATGTATATAAAGATAACCCTCACCGTGTACAGGACAAGTGCTTTACAAAGCACATCCGCCTGACTGTAACACATAATGTGAAATGCAAACAGATAAACGGAGCCCAGCAGATCCGCCCCTAATAATACAACAAACTCTTTCCCCTGCGCCCGCAGCAGTTGTCCGTTTCCAAGAAGCAGCTCCTCCATATGAAAACGTTTGATGTCGTAAAAACACTCGTATGCAATCACCAGATAAACCAGAAAAATATACGGTAAAATCTCCATCATCAGATCAATCGGTCTATTGACTTCGTTCCAGTATATTTTGGTCGTAAACAGAAAATAAGACACACAGCCCCAGAAGACAAGAAGCACTCCTGCCTTGATGGGACTTTTTAGAAATCGGATCACACTGGTTTTTATCATTTCACTCTCCACTATCTATTTGCTAATACACCCTTCTCCATTTCATAGACCGCATCACATAATACTGAGATATCCTCAGAAGAATGCGAAGCGATCAGTATCGTTTTCCCCTGCTCTCTCAGGTCGATCAGATACCGTCGCATATCCTCAACCCCGTCCTTATCAAGCCCGTTCATCGGCTCATCCAGAATCAGAATATCCGGATCCTCCATGATCGCCTGTGCCAGACCCAGCCTCTGCCGCATTCCAAGAGAATACTTTTTCACATGCCGCTTCAGTTTCGGATCAAGCCCTGTCCTCTCCATCGCCTGAATAATCTCCTCTTTGCCAATCTTGTTCCGAAGCCCCGCCAGCAGCTTAAGATTTTTGTAGCCGGAATAATACGGAATAAAGCCGGGCGTCTCAATGATGATCCCCATATTTTTCGGAAAATCCACATCCTTTCCAACTCTCTTCCCGTCCACGACCACCACTCCCCGGGTCGGTCGGATAAATCCGCATATGCATTTCATCAGCATCGTTTTACCGCTGCCGTTTCTGCCGATCAGTCCATGTATCTTTCCGGCTTCCAGAGAAACCGTCACATCGTTCAATATCGCCGTTTTGCCGATCGTAAGACTGAGCCCTCTGACCTCAATAATATCTTTCATAATGATCCATTCCTTTCCGATTACAGCTCCTTATTCCACCTGTTCGACATTAAATAATTCCATCCGATGCACTGCCCGGGCAGTAAGCACCAGCATCACACCGATAGCAATCATAAAATAAGCAAACGAACACCACACCGGCATTTTCGGCGCATTCAGAATCGTATCATAATGCAGCCAGATAATCGTATTTGCCATCGGAAACAGCCACATTGTATCCGTTTTCAATGAACATGTAACAACACCGGCAGCGATCACAAAAACTGCCACAAGAAGTCCAAGTGTCTGAACATGTTTTAATTTAAAGAAATAAATGATCAGGCAGATCAGAAACAAATATGCACACATCATACACAATGTCTGTATCACCGTCACACGCAGCGGAATCTGATTATACAGATTGGACGGCAAAAGCCGGGCAGTAAAGCTGTTTGCTTCATCCGGAAAATTTGCATTGTACTTCGTAACAACATCACTCCATCTTCCGGTAAAATCACCGCCTGTCATCAAAAGACTTCCTCCAAATACAACCCCCAGATATGTAAGAATCGTCATCATAAGGAACACAAGCTGCCCTGCAAACCAGTTAAACCGCCCTGTTCTCTGCAAGAAGAATAATGTATTACCTGTCACCTTCGGATAATCACTGATCAGTACCAGAAACACACAGGGCATAAGCATGACCAGCATTCCCGAATTGCCGATTGCAACGAACGGCTCCATCCGTTCCAGCTCCGCTCCCAGCTTTGCCGCCCGGGTCAACAGCGGTTCCACCGCAAGGATCCGCATAAACACCAGCAAAACCGGCACAATGATAACTCTCGGGTTTGTAATCCATTTGATGTATTCGCTTCTGGCAACTGCCAGAATACACTTTATACTTTTATTCACCGCAATCAACCCTCCTGCTTTGCACCACCAGATACACAATATAGAAAAACAGCACCAGCAAACCATGGTATAGCAGTACTTCTCCGATCTGACTTCCACTCCCTGCCAGATCCGTCAACTGATCCGGATCCAGAAATGCAGTCATACGCCGAAGCCATGTACTTACTTTTTCCGGATCTTCCAACATACGCCATCGTATTTTTTCGCAGGTCTGGTTGATTCCATATTTTATAAAAAACGGAATGCACATTACCAGATATTTGTTGCGGATCAGAGCTGTCATCATCATAATCGGTGCCGCCCAAAACATACCATACAAAAACATTCCGCCGACTTTAACCATAATCGTCTGAATATAATGTGTGCCCGAAATTTGTATATGTATTGCTGCCATCATTTCTTTGTATTGCGTCTGCAACTCGGGACTGTATGCGTTGATAGATGGAAATAACGCATGAACGACCAGCACAAAAATGATAAATCCAATCATGACTGCAAGTCCTCCGCATAAACAGCCTGTCATAAACCGGGATGTATAATAACAAAACCGATTCGTCCGAAACACCTCGAAACGTACCGATTTCGCTTCATGTTCATCGCAGACCAGAGGCACAAAGGCAAAGGAAGCAATGATCGGGACAAACAAAAACAGCCAGTTTCCCGCACCATTCCGGACAACCTCAAAGGAGCAGAACATTGTATCATCCAACATAAACTGCCGGTCAAAGGTCAGCAGCGAGCGGAATACAGAATACTTGTTTCCTGTAACGCCATCTTCATAAATGTATGCCGCAAAACACAGCAGACAGGTAAAGATAATACACAGATAAAAACCATATCCACTCAGAATTTTCCGAAAATCCGTTTTGATATTCCGCAGTATCATTTTCCGTTCCCTTTCCACCACTTTGTCGGTATCATGGCATACCGGTAATTTTGTCCGTCTGCCGCATCCAGATAACAGACATATGTCATTTCATCGTTTGTATTTTCCAGTGTAATCTTCCATGCCGGCGTAATCTTTGCAGACGAATGCTCCGTATCAATATATCCATTCTTTGTTCTGGCAAATTGCTGTGCATAGACAAGTTCAATCTCATTCACCTTAAATTTGATATGCTCTGTCATTTGGCTGCTGACAGATTTGATCGCACTTTCTAATGATATAATCTCCGACAGATTTGTTCTATTGACCGCATTTTCCTTCAGATAAAAGCCATCTATAATATCGACATCTTTACTTTCTACCATAAATGCGTTACCGATCAGCGAAGAATACTTGTCATATCCCAGACGTCCCTCATATTCTCCTGCTCTCATATAATCAAAAGGAATCCCCTCATACTCCTTCGTCGTTATCATATTATATCCATAGATATTTTTTGTTACACGGTATACATCCACCTCTGTCACAACTGTTTTCGCCGTCTTGTCTCCTGCACCTGGAAGACTGTTTATGTACTTTTCCAGAAATTTTACCGCATCGCAGACAGCAATTTTACGATCCTCTAACTGGTACTTCTCGGTGCTGTCCGGAGAATATGATGCAACATATTCTAAGTAAGCCGATGGATCATATCCATCCAGTCCCGGATACACTTTCTCATGCGTATCATCATTTTCAACTTTACTGCCATTGAGGGCAACTGTTTTCCCTTTATTAACCGTTCCGTACCCATACCCGATCGGATTACCAAGCTCCAGACAAACAGAGGGCTTCCACTCCGTCATGTTTTCATTCCATGTATCATCATAAATATAATAAACTCGTCCTTCTTTCCCGGAAAGAATCTGATCCTTCCAGTCCTTCACCTTATTATAATCCTGAACAAGTTCTCCCGTCTCGTCATCATACTCCAGCTTCGAACTTCCGCCACTATACAGCAGGTGATTCTCATTCATAGAATGATCCGGGAATAAATATCGAAACATTTCTCGAAACTCACTGTCATAATCTTTCATATCCACATCAAAGTTATAATCGGCAGTATATTGATATACACTCGTCTTCTTTGATGGAAGCTTCACGGAAAGTTCCTTTGAGGCCTGAAGATTCGAACAGGAATTGATCGTATCTATCACCTTGTCATCGCTGATATGCAAATCTACTGCGGATGTCTTATCTACTTGCCTCCTGCTCTCTGTTCCATGATTCTTTCCTCCACCGCAGCCGGTAAAGCAAAGGAGCACGATTACTGACAATGTCAGGTATATTGTTGTCTTCTTCATAAGCTTCCCCCTAATAATACCTATATAATTTTGTCCACCAGATCCTCATAACAATGTGAATCTGGTGGATCTTGTTATTATAAAAACTTATCCTTTATTACTTGCTATTAATTTATTGCCACAATGTTTCCTTGAGAATTGTATGTATCATTTGTTGTCGGAGTATAAGCAGACACTTTATACTGTACCGAAATGTTAGCAATCGGACTTCCCACACTTGGGTTGCAAGTAGCTTTACCTGTATTCGTTATTGTTTTCTTAGTCATAGTATAATTTTCACAGCGAATATATGTATAACCCGTTGTAGCCTTGCTATTCGTGTGAGTGCTATAATTACACGTTGCAGTTGCACCTTTTGCTCGCTGCTTAACAATAATGCTTTTTGCAACACCTTCAGAACTAGGTGCACCCGAATAATTTGCATGAGAAACCGCCCAGCTTGTCGCTCCTACATTGGCACCTCCGATCCCTAATGCTGCAATTAATGCTACCGCCAAAACACTCATAGTTTTTTTAAATTTTTTCATAATACATATCTCCCTTCAAAATAAATAACTTTAATTATAAATAAGTTGCTGTCAAATATTTTCTGGCATGAGCTGTCATATAACATCAAAACTGTCATTTTACCAGATTTAAATCTTCTTTTTACATCCCTCCATTTCTCTTTGCTCTTTTTAACTAAGCTTTTGTTTCTTCTGTGATACTTTTTGAAGCTGTTTAGGAACATTCATTTCCAAAAACAAAACATAGATACCGATATTATATTGTTAATCGTTTGTTTTTCTAAACATTTACTATTCTTTCAACAGCCTTATTGATATTCTATTCCTCCTTTCTGTTTTTATGTTAACACATTTCTATTCATAAATGTCATACATCGTCTATTAGGTATCTTTTATTGACTAACTGGTTATTTTATTTTGATTTTTAGAACAATCCGTAATATAAATTTAAAGATAGAAGAAGCGCCCGAACCAGTATTTTACCGGAACGGGCGTTTCTTGGTAAGAGACTTATTTACAATCTTTTATTAAATATTTCATTCTTTGATTTTTCTGCTATGCACAATAATTCTCTGCATTTAATTCTCCGGCCAAACCAGCGATTCTACCTTAATCTTACAAACCTCTACCGTTTTTCCGTCCATTGCTGAACTCATGTCATTATGATATGTCAACTGTGTCGTTACAGTATCAATCCCCGGAAGTCTCCACGGAAGCTCCACCAAAACATACTGCGTTTCTATTACAGTTGTGACAATCCCATCTTTCGCTGTCCAATCTGCCTGCAGATTGATGACCATGTCCTGATCCTTCTGCTCTGTGGAAGTTAATGTTACATCATAACCATCGGTAACCGGCACTCCTACCAATGCAACCGTATTCTTCTGGAAATACTCATCATCCAGACTCTTTAACTTCTCTGCAACTGCCGCTACCTTATTGTTCTTTGATGCTTTGGCTTCGAGTTTCTTTGCTGCATATGCTGCTTCTGCAGTCGTATAGATCAGATCAATCGATTCCTTTGAAATATCCAGATCCGCATTCGGTGACTGTGTCGGTGTTGTCGTTGGTGCCGGTGTCTGTGTTACCTGCGGTGCTGCCGACTGTGTTGTAACCGGTGCCTGCGTTGCAACCGGCGTCTGTGTTACCTGCGGTGCCGTTGTCGTTGCCGGAGCTGTCGTTGCTTCTACCTTTTTCTTTGTCACCTTGATCACAAATTTAGCGGCAAGCTGACCCTTTTTCCCGGTTGTTCTTGCTGTGACATTGGCTTTTCCAACAGATACTGCCTTGATTTTGCCGGATTTGTTCACGGTGACAACCGATTTGTTACTGCTTTTCCATTTCACATTTTTCTTTGCGAATGATTTGCTGACCTGCAGTTTCTTCACTGCTCCAACCGTCAGTGAAATTGTCTGCTTTTTCACTTTTGCCTGTGTGGAAACCACATTAGCAGGCACGATCAGTGTTGCGATCAACGCTCCTGCGGTTACCATTGATACGATTCTTTTCATAAAGCTACCTCCTTGTTTTTCTTGTGAATGTTTCTTGCGTAAATTGTTGTTTATTTTAACACATATTTTATTACAAATGTCATACATTATCTATTCGGTCATTCTGATTGTCATATTGGTTATTTAAGCTTTTCTTAATACTGCATACTACAAAACCTCATCAAACCAAATAGACGTTTCATGATATACTTATTTCCCACTATTTATGCTTATTCCAATATTCAACCATTGTCTCCTCAACGACTTTCTTTTTTCTTCTACTGATGGACAACTCAATGTTATTGTCAAGAACCAGTTTATTCTCATTTTTCCAAACCTTTTTTATATGTTTTTTATTCACCATACATCCTCTGTATATCTCTATGAATAACTGAACCTCTTCCCCCAATTCGTTTTTTAACTGTGTTATATTCTTCCATGCTTCTATCCGTTCCTCTCTGGTATAAATAATACATTTTCTGTTTTCTAATTCAAAATACATAATATCACTGCTCTTTACTTTTTGAATTCCCTGGGTATTCTTAATAATGATATATGTTCGTCTGGAAACTGCAAGTTTTTCACACGCTGCTTGTAATGCCGGCAGCAATTCCTCATTCATATGATCCTTTCGAATATAACGAAACACTGCATACTCAAAAGATTGATACACATACTTCGTATAGGAAGTCATAAATATCACTATTGCATTCTTCTGCTCATCCCTAATTTTTTGGGCAATATCTATGCCCGATAAATTCCGCATTTTTATATCTGTCACAAATATATCGTATGGAGAGGTTTTTGCATTTAAAATTTGAAACATCTGACTTTCTTCATGACAATATTTTATATTAACATCATATTTTATCTCGCTCTGTACAGACTCAAGATATTCCTTTGTTCTCTGTAAATCTTGCAGATTATTATCCAAAAAAATTATATTAAACATTTTGTCCTCTTTAACCCTGCTGAATTATAATAATTTTGTATCTTTATAAATGATCTTTTAATTTTTCAAATCATGCCACTTTCCGAACCCCTCCCGGAAAACGGCACCTGATATTTTACATACTCAAATGTGCTGTTGTTACTATAATTTTGTATCGTTAAAACCCTTCTACTCCACCCTGTAGATTACGGTTCATACAATCCGTGTAAGACACGCTTCCGATCCTCTGTGTATAATGCACGGCACGATATCATCGCATTATCTTCCTGATAATCACCGGCAGCTGCAGCACACCGGTCAATATCACTCCGAGCGCCACACAGGACGAATAACGGTTGTATCCCATTACATTCATAACGACAGAAACAAAACAGGCAGCAAGAACCAAAACGATCGTTGTGCGCTGATAACGCATCTTTTCCTGTTCCGTTAATCTCTTATTTTCATGGTCAATAGGACTGTTTATCGCAATACTTATTCCGCTGACGAGTAAGAATAACGGTATCAAACGGCTTCCTGAGAAATGGGACACGACATACAGACACCCTGCCAGAAGTCCGGTCGACATGATCATACAGATATACGCATGCTTTGCATGATACCCGCCGCCAAATTTCCGGATCACCATAAACGGCATGATGATCAGAAAGCCCTCCGGAAACATACCAATAATACCGCTGATGACCAGAAAGATCACCAACGGTACAGTAGAGATGATAAAACTATAAATTGCGTATTCGTACAATTCTTTATCGTCAGACGAAATGGCACGGTTGTGAATCAGCCAGTCCGTTAATTCTGACAATAGACGATCCACTATTTTTCTCTCCGGAAACGTCCCAGCTCTTTTGGTGCTTTGGGCTGATAAACCACGAAGCAGGCTGTAGAATTAGCCTCTGTACGCAAAACGTGAGTGAGTGTTCTGGCTGTAAGTTCAGCCGCCTTGCTTTCAACTTTCTTCTTAAGATTCATAGTTGTATACCTCCTTGTATAAAATTGAGTATGTAGAGATTTGTCCGAAATCTGCTCCAGACAATTAAATTTTACTACTTTTTCAAGAACAAATCGATGGGGTTTGCACGAAACGACACAAAAACGCCATTTTTGGTCATTTGGGGGTGTTTTGGGCGATTTTGACCATGTCATACGGAACTGTTCTGCGAAATCGTTACCTGTTTTTCCAACTTTGACGGAATTATTCTGTGATACAGACTTTTTTTGCGGTCGAAGTTGTGATATACTGGAAAGAAGAGGAGGTATCCCCATGCAGGACATTCAACAGGAGACGATTGGACACCGCATCCGGCTCAGGCGCCGGGAACTGGGCTACAGCCAGCGAGAGATTGCCGGGCTGCTTGGCTTTTCCAAGAATCATCTTTCTTCCATTGAGAATGGGCGAACCGGACTAAGCCTTGATAAGTTCGTGGAACTATGCAGCATTCTTCGTGTGTTTCCCGATTATCTTTTACTGGGGGCATTGCATTCCGATCATATCCCTCAGAATATCATCGACAAGCTGCAGCTGTGCAGTGAGGAGGATGTGAAGCTATTGGAGCAGATCGTTGAGCTGATGGTAACACGCAATCAATCTGCCTGGACCAGGGATCCGGACAATCCGTAGGCTTCATATAATGTTTCATTTCGGACAGGAGGTGTTTTTTTGCGAATTGTGATCTGTGATGACGACAGGGAGCAGATTGAGCAGCTTACCCGTCAACTGAGACAGTTTTTCACCAGCTTGCACAGCAAGCTTCCGGATATTGTCAGCTTTGAAAGCGGAGAGGCACTTCTTGCCGATACCGGTTCTAAGGATATCGTATTTCTTGATATCGAGATGGCCGGACTAAACGGCATCTATGTTGGCAAGGCATTAAAGGAACAGAATAAAAACACCATTATATTTATCATCACTTCATATGTGGAATATCTCGATGATGCGATGCGTTTTCATGTGTTCCGTTATCTGACGAAGCCTCTGAATCCCCAGAGACTCTATGACAACCTGAAGGAAGCACTCCACCTGTACAACACCTTAAGTACCACGATCGCGATCGAGACAAAGGATGGGCTGTACACCTACAATGCGTATGAGATCATCTGTGTAGAGGCGCAGGCACGAAAAGTGATTCTATACACGCTGCAGCGCGAGTTGGAATCCATTAATAGTATTGATTATTGGGATGAAGAATTGTCCCTCCCCTGCTTTTTCCGCTGCCACCGGAGCTTTATCGTCAACATGAAATACATTGACCATTTTGATCACTCGCTGATCCATTTATGCAGTGACCGGTACACGGCATATCTGACCAGACGCAAATATTCCGAATTAAGGGAAAAGTATTTGCTTTATTTAGAAAGTACGAGGTAGAAGGATGTCGATTACTATTTGCTACGCAGTTATTTATTTTTTGGAGGCATGCATTTTATTGCAGTATTGCAGGAATCTTTTTACCGGGAAACGCTCTGCTGCTTTCCGGATCACGGCATTGACGGTCGGATATTTCATTTTATTTGCGGGCTCTTTTCAGGAGAATTTCACGCTGAATCTGATCCTGTTTCTGTCCGTGCATGTGATCTTTCTGTATCTGGCATATGACCTGAAACCGCTGACAGCATTGTTTCACTCTCTGTTTATCACGATCACCATGGTGCTCAGCGAGCTTGTCATCATCAGTCTTCTCTCTTATTTTGCGCCGGACTTTTATAATGAACGCACCTATTTCCGCAATGTTGTGATCCTGTCTGTGATCAGCAAATTGATTTATTTCTTCATTCTGCAGTTTACTTCGTATTATATCCAGAAGAGGTTTTCGCGAAAGCTGGTTTATGACAAAAGCTCTCTGGTCTTAAATGTTGTCCCTCTGATGTCGTGTGGGATCGCCATTGTTTTTACAAACGTCTGCATGAATATCGGTCTGAGCTTTTATTTGGACGTGCTGATCTCCGTATGCACGCTTCTGCTGCTGGTCATGAATATTTTCCTTGCCTGGTATCAGACCATGGTTCAGGAAAAGAACCGGCAGTTTCTGGAATTACAGCTCCTGCTGCAGAAGGAGCACGACACCACGCAGTATTTTCATTCCCTGTATGCGCAGGATGAGAAGCAGAAGATCCTGATCCATGACATCCGCAGGCATCTGCTGACAATCTCCAACCTCGCCAGGAATAAGGAGTACGATAAGATCACGGCATATATTGACCAGATCGTGCAGTCCTCGGATCTGCAGGAATCTGTCCGCTTCTGCGATAATAAGCTGTTAAATGCGATTCTTTACCGCGCAAAGCAGCAAGCCCGTAGCAGCGATACGACTCTGATCACCGATATCCGTTCCGGCTGTGCCGATCTTTTGTCCGAGCATGATATTACTGCGCTGTTTGGCAATCTTCTGGATAATGCGCTGGAGGCAACGCAGAACATTCCCCGCGCCTCCATTGAACTTGATATCCGGCATCATAATGCAAATATGATCGTGATCACACTGATCAACAGCTGCCGCAGCAATCCGTTCACGGCGAATAAACAGTTGTTTACGACCAAGCCGAATAAGCTCCGGCACGGCTATGGGTTAAAAAGCGTGCAGCGTGTTGTCGAGAAATATCATGGCGAATCGCAGTTTTATTTTGATTCCGATAATTTTACCTTCCACTCCATCATTATGTTGAAAAGTGATGTCCCTATAGCAGACGCAAAAATAGGGGGATAACCGGACCATTTCTTCATCCGGTTATCCCCCATGACTTAACAATCTTAATACAGTTCGCGGTAGATCTTGATCATACGCTCCCTGTCCAGAGGTACAAAGTTGTTGGCAAGCAGGCGCTGCTGGTTTTCGATGACGGAATCCGTAAACTCCTCGATCTCTTCCTCACGCATGCCATACTCATGCAACGGCTTCTTCTGGATCAGATGATTCAAAAGCTTCTCTAACTCCTCGTACACATTCTCTGTGGAGCAGCCCAGAATGTCCGCAATGAAACGGTTGAGCGTTGCAATCTCGCCGTCCGTCCTGATCTCCATGTAGTTCTTCATGACTCCGGTAAACATCGCATAATTGGACTCTCCGTGAGGCACATGATAGGTTGCCCCAAGCGGGTAGCTCATGGCATGCACTGCGGCACAGCCGGCGTTGCCAAAGGCGATACCGGCATAGTTGCTCGCCATCAGAAACTGAGGCAGAAGCGGCTTTCTCGCCTCCGGACCATGTGCGGCAATCTCTTTATAACCGTTTAAGATCATGTCGATCGCTTTGTAACCGAACATGCGGGTTGTCTGATTGCCCTTCGGGGACAGACTTGACTCGACCGCATGCACAAGTGCGTCAATGGAGCTTGTGGCAAATACGCCGAACGGCAGGCTTTCTAACAACTCCGGCACAAGCACTGCGCTGTCACCGTACATCTCGTCAACGGCAAGTCCCTTCTTGGTGCCGCGGCTGTTGAGTGCAAGGATCGCAATGTTCGTTACCTCGCTTCCGGTTCCGCAGGTGGTTGGCACAAGCACAAGCTCTTTGTCCTTGACCGGAGGGATCTTTCCATCGTACAGATCCAGTACCGGCGAAACGTCCTTCAATGCAAACAGCTTGGAAATATCGATCACGGTACCGCCGCCCACAGCGATCACACGCTTGTGCAGTCCCTTAATATCCTTATACATTGCCTCAACCATGTCATCGGAGGGTTCGCCCTGTCCGTATTTCTCCTGAAAGATCACATCGCATTTCAGGTTCAGCGCGCCAAAAAATGGTTCATAAATATATTGATTGGTGACCATCAGATCACCCTCTCCGATCTGAAATTCCTCTGCAAATTCTTTTACCTTATCAAAATGATAGATCTCCGGTTTGATCATTAACTCTTTCATGCTTTGCTTCCTCCCTGTCGTTGATCCTCTGTAAACCGATGCCGCACAGCGTTCTGCCGTGCGGCACGGGTAATCGTTCTATATGAAATATACCTCTAAGCAGTCAGCTTCGCAATGGCAGCCTCCATAATATCAAGACCTGCTTCAAGCTGCTCATCGGTGATCACAAGCGGAGCAAGGAAACGGATGACATTTCCGTAGATTCCGGCGCTCTCAACGATCAGTCCGTTGGCAGCGCATTCCTGTACGAGATCCTTGACGAGTGCCGGGTTTGGCTCCTTGGATGCCTGATCCTTGACGAACTCCAGACCGATCATGGCACCAAGTCCACGGACATCGCCGATCACACCGTATTTCTCCTTCATTGCCTCATAGCGTGCTGTGACCTTCTTGCCGATCTCCATCGCACGTCCGGCGAGATCGTCCTTCTCCATGATCTCGATCGCTTTGAGCGCGGATGCACAGGAAACGGCATTACCGCAGTAGGTTCCGCCGATCGTGCCTGCCGGAACTGCCTGCATGATCTCTTCTCTTGCCACAATGGCACTCAGCGGCATACCACCGGCAATGGACTTGGCGGTTGCCAGAATATCCGGTGCGCAGCCTGCCTCTTTCCAGTATTCGGAAGCAAACATGCGACCTGTTCTGCAGAAGCCTGCCTGTACTTCATCGGCTACGAGAAGGATTCCGTTGTCATCACAGATCTTACGCACTGCCTTGACCCACTCGATCGGTGCCGGGATGAAACCGCCCTCGCCCTGAAGCGGCTCTACGACGATTGCTGCGATCGTGTCTGCAGCACCGCACTCCTCAAAGACATCGTAAATGGAGCTGATGTAATAATCAATTGCCGCATCATCCGGCATTCCTGCCGGTTTCCGGTAGAGATATGGGAATCTCGCACGGAATACGCCGTGAGAAAGAGGTCCCATGCTTGTTGCATATGCCTTCTTGGAGGTCATCGTCATGGTCAGCTCGGTACGGCCATGGAAGGCACCGGAAAATACAATGATGTTCGGGCGCTTTGTGTAGCCTCTGGCGATCTTGACGGCATTTTCATCTGCCTCGGCACCGCTGTTGGCGAAGAAGGTACGCTTCTTACCGCCCTTGACCGGAACGATCTCATTGAGCTTTTCTGCCAGTGCAACGTAGCCCTCATGTGTCACAATGTTAAACATACCGTGGAAGAATCTCTCTGCCTGCTCCTTGACAGCTTCTACCATAGCCGGCTGGCTGTATCCGACATTCAGGACACCGACGCCTCCGACCCAGTCAAGGAAGTAGTTGCCATCCAGATCTTCCACCATGGCTCCCTCACCACGCTTGATCGCAACCGGATAAGCACAGCCGATGGCATCCGGAACTGCTGCATGTCTTCTGTCGATCAGGGCCTTTGACTTTGGTCCCGGTACACTCTCCGTAATAATCTTAGGTAACGCTTCTCTCAACATATCAGATTCCTCCTTGCATGTAATTTGCTTTTCTTTTGATATCAGAAATCTTAGCACAATATTTTGGCGTATTCTATGTGTTTTAGCATAATTATCCGGGAAGTTATTGTGCTGTCAGCACAATTCATGTATACTGATCCTTAGAAGCAGAAATTATCCGGAATCTCATGAAAATTTACAGGAATGTTATCTGAGCAGTCGAAATATCACGAATATTTGCAGGAACGGAGGAAGCACTATGGCATTAACTCTAGAATATTTTTATCATCACACCCAGTCAAAGTATCAGCTCTGTCTGCTGACGCAGACCGCGAATCTGGACCGTCTGATCTCCTGGGTGCATCTCGTGGAGGACCGCAGCAACTGCAGCTTCCTGCGCGGCAATGAGCTGATCATCACGACCGGTATGGAGACCGCCAAGCCCGGCGAGCTTCTCCCTTTCGTGCAGCAGCTTGCCGATCAGCACGCCTGTGGGCTTGTCCTGAATATGGGACCGTATATCAGCTCTGTCCCGCAGGAGGTCAATGACTGGTGTCTTGCGCACCGTTTCCCGCTGTTTGCAATGCCGTGGGAGGTTCATATTGCGGATATCATGCAGGACTACTGCAACGAGATCATCTCGGAGAAGCGGACGCAGGATCTGCGTACAGAGGCGCTGGAGCATGCCCTGCATATGAATATTTCCGAAAAGGACATTCCCGTACTGGAGGGCTTCCGCGGCTGCTTTCTGCTGGTGAGCGATCAGGAGCTTTCCTTTCCGTGGTACGCCCATGTGCGGATGGGAGAACTGTTTTATTATGCTTCTGTCACACTTCCGTCCGTTCCGAAGGAGGCGCACTGCGGGGTGAGTGAACCTGTTTCTTCGCCGTATTCCCTGCCGGTGCAGGCAAAGCATGCCGGACGTGCGCTGACGGTCAGCCGGATCCGTAGCGAATCCCTGACGCATTTTCGCAATATCGGTCTTTACAATACGGTACTTGCCATCGATGATCCGGAGGTGTTTGCGCAGGCAGAGAAGCTTCTGTCACCGCTGACGGATCCCGCGCTGCGCCAGACACTTCGAAGCTGGCTTGAGCATGACGGCAGCATCCAGGCAGTTGCACAGGAGCTGTTCATGCACCGCAATACCGTGAATTTCCGGATCAAACGGCTGCGCCGGATCTTTGCGCTGGACACGGCTCTCCAGAAAACAGAGCTTTTACTGGCGTTTTACATGGAGGATGTGCGCCGTATTATGGCTTCGGACGAATAGCCTCGAATGCCCCGTACAGATCAAGCGTGCCATACCCCCACTCTTCGTTTGGGAAGCGGCGTCCGTCCCGGTTTGCTCCGCGGATCAGGTATTTCTGTACGCCGACCGTGTCCATGTTGATGTCGTTGCCCTTGACGATCCCCCACTCCACCAGAAGAATGGCAGCCCCCGCTGTCACAGCCGCCGCAGCACTGGAACCGCTGCGGCTCACATAGCGCACCGGTCTGTCGGGCTCCGCCGCCACATTGCCGGGCTCCGGTGCCGGACCGTAGATATTGATGCCGGGTGCCGCAATGTCCGGTGCAATCTCCCCTCGCACATTAAAGCCCCTGCTTGCCTGCGCAGCCACACTCCGGTTCGCACCATCGTAGTAGGAAACGGTGATGATCTGCAAATTGTTAGACGGATCGCACAAGGTCGTATTGGGATCCGGGCGCAGAAAATAAGTCCCGTTATTAATAAATTCACGGATCGGCAGCCACATGTCAAACTGCGCCGGAATGTCCGTCTCATTGTACACACGGAACCGCCAGATCCCCTCCTCGGGACCAAAGAAGCGGAGACGGATGCATTCATCCCCACTCTCAAAGGAAACCAGCAGATAATCAATATAGACAACGGTCTTTTCCAACAGAAAACGGATCATCTGCCGTTCGCCGACACGGGCATAGATTCTGCCACTGAACTCCCCGCCGGGCGAGATCAAAGCCACGGAGCAAAGTCCGGGCGCCTTGCACCAAAGCTCTGTTGTGAAGTCGGTCTCAGCAGGATCGACCCGAAGCTCCACCTCCGTCTCTCCCCGGGCGGCAAGCTGCTCCTGATGATAGTGGTGTGATTCGTTTCCCTCATTGCCGCCTGCTGCCACGACAACAAAGCCCCTCAGATCGCCATAGGACTGCGCAATATGACCGAGTGCCCCTCCCCGGTAATGGCTTCCGAGACTTGTTCCCATGCCGATACACACGACCATCGGCTTTCTGCGCCGATAGGCGATCCTTGCCAGATAGCGGATCCCCAGCATAATATCATTTTCCATAAAGCACGGCACATCCGGGTCGATCCCGTAATAATCACGGATGTTTCTTTTGGCAGCTTTGCATTTCACAACGACAAGCTCCGCCAACGGAGCGATTCCCGAAAATTCCTGTGCCGCATCTTCGTTGCCGCATGCCACGCCCGCCATAAAGGTTCCATGTCCCTCGGTATCTCTGCTCGGTACGATATCGTAAGGATTTGCCGACTGCAGCGCGCGGTTGATGGCTTCTCTTCCGTATTCCGTGCCATAGGAAAGCTCCTCCGGCAGTCCGCCCTCCTGTCCCGAATTCGGGACATACGGAATGCTCTGATCCCAAATGGAATAGATCCTTGTCGTTCCATCAGCATTCAAAAAAGAGGGGATCGTGTAATCAATCCCCTCTGGTGTGCGATAAAATTTTATTTATATAATTGCTTCGCAATAGTGCAATCCATCATTTAGTGGTAAATATCTTTTCGTATGTCCATACACTATTTATCACTTCCATGCACGAAGTCCGGCGTAGAATTTCCGCCCGGTTCCTGCCGATGCAAGTGCTGCCCGCTTCACGCCCCTGACAAAGCGGACACAGTCTCTGATCTCTTCCTTTGAACCGCACTCTCTGTCAAACCGCGCTCTCTCAAGCTGACGGAAATACCTCCCTGTCATGCCGCTCTCCACGCCCTTCGGATCAAGCCCGCTAAGAAGCGTAAGATATTCCTGATCGGTCATGTGCTCCGGCTTGCCAAAGCCACAGCAGCGAAGCACCTGCTCGAGCTGATGGTTCAACTCCAGAAGATATGCACCGCCTCCATGACATTTTCGCAGACGGTATCTTCTGCGCAGACGCTGGCTGTACCAGATCAGCCACAGAAGCAGTAAGACTGCCACCGTTCCTGTCACGGCAAGCAGGATTTTCTTCTGCTTCGGAGAAAGTGCTTTCCTGCCTGCATCGCTTCCGGCGGATGTACCGGAACTGCTTCCGTCTGAGGATGCGTCCATCTGATCGCTGCTTCCGCCATTCTGTCCGTCGGCATGCTCAGTCGCAGCCGGTTCCTCGGTGATCTCAGGTTCTTCCGTTTCAGAAGGATCCTGCGCTGCCTTTTCGCTGCTCTGCGGATCATTCTCAAGGAAGGTGTCATCGCCGTAATCCGGCTCCTCGGTCGGTGCGGTCTGGGTAAATCCGGATCCGTTGTTGTTGATCTGACCGGTCGCATCCTGTGCGCTTGGTGTCATATCCGCCACGGTCCAGCCGCTGCTCAGACTGTAGACCTCCGTCCACGCATGCGCTTCCTGATCCAGCACCTTCGCCGTGTAGGTTCCATCCCCGTTGTCGACAAAGTCTGATGCCGGTACACGGTAACCGGACACATAGCGGGATGGGATTCCCATCGCACGAAACAGCACAGCTCCTGCTGTCGCATAATGCTCACAGTAACCAAGCTTCTGCACGAAAAGGAAATTCTCCACATAATCGGTACCGACTTCCTTTGCCTTCAGCGTCTGACTGTACTTTGTATTTTCATTCAGATAGATTCGCAGCGATTTGATCGTCTGATCCGGAGATACGAAAATGGTTCTTCCGCTTCCGGTGGTCTTCGTGATCGGAACATAATTGACCAGAAGATCCTTTGCAAGCTGCTTCGTCTGTGTCAGACCACCCGGCAGCCACAGATCCTCACTTAACACATACTGGAAATACCTGCCGAGATTCGGATCCGATACGGCAACATAGTACTTTCCGTCCTCTAACGACGGCATATCTTCCCCATCCGTGATCTGCTGCTTATTCGAGCCGAAATTGTCATCGTCTGTCTCATATATCGTAACGGATTCCTGATTTCCCAATCGTTCCCCGGCATAATACGGAACGCATTCCTTCTGCAGAAGTCCCGCCGAGCTTGCCTGAAAACGAAGACCCATTCTTGTTTTCTGGGTAAGCACCTCGTATTCGCTGACGTCATCGCTGCGCCGGAAGCCCTTGTCGTAATCAAGCATCAGCGTTCCCATGGAGCTTTCATCCAGCTTGGAGAAATATGGAAAGTACGCAAACGTTGTCGGGTTGCCCTTCTCATATTTGATCTTCATATGCATGGCGTTCTTTTGCCCCATCGAATCCGGATCTGCCAGATATTCCTGATACGATACTGATCGGTTGTCCGAAGCAAGCTTTCTTGCCTGATATACGTTATAATCCTGCGTCAGAAGCTGATAGCAGGTCTCGGTTCCAAACAGACCGGATATTTTCTTTTTCTTGGAATTGCTCCATCTGCCGTTTTCGTATCTTGTGCCGATAAAACCGCGCAGATAAATATCTTCCGTCGGTTTCTTGTCTACGGTCAGCGTAAGCACGGTCTCCCCGGTAAATTTCGGGGAAGTATTGGTAAGCACACCCGGCTGCTCAATGCCAAGAAGTGCCTGAATCTTCTGCACGGTCCGCACCCCAAAGTTCACAATCTGCTTTTCCATGGTGTGCTGCGTCTTAAGGAGCTTCTCCTCTCCCTGCAACGCCTGATCCTTCGTTGCTACCGACAGTCTGGCTCCTGCTCCAAACAGCACCAGAATACATACTAACATGATCGGATAAAATAAACGGTGACGCACAATGGAAACACTGATCTGGCGGAAATGTCTGGAACCGCCTACATGAAATTCATCGTAGCACATCTGTGTTCCCAGAATACCGGCGATCAGAAAGATCATTGCCGGTATGGTCGGCGCCTTTCCCCAGAGAAGACCACAGGCTACAAGAAGTGCCGCAGGCAATGTCCCCCAGAACATGCCGTGACGGTGTGCATACACCCGTGACATAAACAGTCCGGCAAGAAGCTCCAGATCCAGAACGATCCATGTTCCAACGGCTCCGTGATACCGGTCCGCATACGGCTGAAATGCACCGGATACACCGTAATTATACTGTCTCTGACGATGCGCGACCGCATCCGTCAGTGTCGTCATATCTGCTTTGATGTGTCCCAGATATCGGACTGTCAAAATCCCCCATATTATTAGAGTAAAAAGCAGAAACAGATCCGCCACCGGATACTTCACAAACGGAATCTTATACCGGCTCTTTACCTTATGCTCCAGACGCCGGAACGGTGCCGCTGCAAGCACGGTAAACCAGATCGACGCCACCGCAAGTGCAATGGCAAATTTATATAAGCTTCCTGCTTTCAGAAAGATGGAATACACACACAGATGCATTCCGAAAAGCTGCATGAAAAGACAGATTCCCTGCATAACGAACGGCTTTCTTTTCATGATATTCCCCCTTTATTTACAAGCGGCCTGTCCCCTCCGCTAAACAACTAATTCCTTCGCGCCAAGCTGCCTCTCGATATCGGAAACATCTCCGCTGTATCTTGCCTGTGTCTCGCCATTCAGCTTGAGCACCAGCTCTGTGTCAAGCTCCAATGTCGTAATGCCCGGCATCTCATGATATTTCTGCCGATAAAGTTCAGTAAGCTCCTTCCGGCTGTGATACACCGGAAGCTGCCCCAGACGAAACAGCATTTCGTATATATTTTCCTCTTTCTCGATCCGGTATCTGCAGATATCATTTCTCTGACTGTCAAACCAGATGACATGATGACGGCATCCTTCTAAAACCAGTGAATGGCTGATCGAAGCGATGATCTGCAGATAACTGTCGCGCTTTGTCTCATGCTTTCTGCCATGATGCCCCGCCGGCTGATACAGATTCAGATAGAAATCGACCGGACAGCCCAGCGGCAGTGACTGCTCGCGAACCATCATCTCGTCCGTCTTGGCTGTCAGCTTCCAGTGAATGCTGCGAAGCTTGTCTCCCGGCTGATAATCACGGATCTTGAACACCTCGGACGGATCATCTCCGCCGCGTTCTTTGGAATAATCCTCGCTCTCCCCCGCAAAATCACGGCTCTGGCGGCTGACCATCACCGGAACCTCGCAGATTCTCGGCAAAACGAGCATCGTCTCCGGCTTCAGTGCCTTCCAGTACTTCGCAGAAAGTGGCACTGCGACAAGTCCGAGAAAATCATAGCACCAGACCTTCCCGATCTCCATATGGATATTACCGACGCAGCGGGCATGATATTCTGTCTTGATAACGGCTTCCTTTTTGCTGCCCGTCAGATGTGAATAGAACCAGGTTTTCTCTGTTTTCTGTCCCATCGGCAGCGTTCCTTTCACCTGCACCGCAATCCTTCCTCCGATTGGAAAGCTTCCGTTGCGCACCCGCAGTAATACCGGCACCTTCTGTCCCTGCTCTACCACAGGAATCGGCAGCTCCATTGTAAGTCTCAGACTGCGCATTGCCGGCAGGAGAGTAAGCATCAGAAAGAACGGCAGGGCAAGCTCCACATAAAACAGCATCAGAAAACTGGTGCTTCCATAAAGCACCGCTGTATACAATGTCAACGCGATCACGATCAAATATGTGATGAGTCTTTTCATGGAATCACACGCCTCTCCGATTATTTTCTGACCTTCGGTTTCTGAACGCTGGAAAGAATCTGCTCCAGCACGGTATCTGTGGATACATGTCCAACACGTGCCTTGGAATTTAATACGAGACGATGTGCCACCACAGCACTAAATACTTCGGTGACATCGTTTGGCACAACAAAGTCACGGTCTGACAGGAATGCAGCCGCCTTTGCCATCTTTGCAAGTGCGATGGTTCCACGCGGACTCATACCAAGCTCCACAAGCGAATGCTCTCTGGTGGCTCTCGCAAGATCTACAATATAAGAATAGATCTCATCGTGCAGATAAATGTTCTCAACCTCTGCCCGGATCAGGGTAATCTCCTGTGCCGGAATAACTCCCTGTACATCGTCAAGCTGTATGCCGTTGCTTCTTCCTTTTGCGATCGCAATCTCGTTCTCGGCATCCGGATATCCCATGGTCATACAGATCATGAAACGGTCAAGCTGTGACTCCGGCAGAAGCTGGGTTCCGACGCTTCCGACCGGATTCTCCGTCGCAATTACCACAAACGGCTCCGGAACACGTCTTGTCACACCGTCCACTGTGACATTGCCTTCCTCCATAACCTCAAGCAGTGCCGACTGTGTTTTCGGCGAGGTGCGGTTGATCTCATCTGCCAGAAACAGGTTACACATGATCGCACCCGGCTGATATACAAAGGCTCCCTGTGCCTTTTCATACATGGAAAATCCGAGGATGTCCGCCGGGAGTACATCCGGCGTGAACTGCATACGGTGACTGTCCATCTCCATAGCTCCCGCAAATGCCATCGCAAGTGTTGTTTTACCGACACCCGGTATATCATCGATCAGGATATGACCGCCTGCAAGGATCGCCGCCATCGCGAGACGGACACACTCATCCTTACCGATCACTACCTTTTTGACCTCGTTCATTACTGCACATGCTTCCTGATAATATCTTTCATTCATTTTGTTTAACACCAAACCTTTCCCCATTGCTCTGTTTATCAAACTCCATCCCCCGTATCAACAATCCCGAACATTACACCCTGTCCGAAAAGCTCTAACTGCGACTGTCTCCTGACTCTCGCCGCCCCTGTCTCCTCTAACGTCTGTGTTGAACTCAGAAGACCAAAGCATCGTGGGATCACAAGCTCTGCATTTCTGCGGCTCTCATCGACCGCACTGCCCTCCAGATAAACAACGGCAAACCGGAAATCTGCCAGTTGGTAACAGTCCGTCTGATACTGCTCCGACACCAGCTCCGACCAGCTGCCGTACTCCACGATATAATCTTCATATTCTTCGGAATATATTTTGTCCTGACAATCCACAACAGTGCTCCTTATACTAAGATGCTGCGTGAAAGCAAAGGATTCGAAAAAGCTGTGCTTTTTCTCACTCGCAGGCGCATTCACATAGCGGCCGCCTTCACGCATATAGATAATATATGCACTTAATCGTTGCGCTGTGTCAGAAGCGTTGCCTCACCGCTTTCCCTCATCTCAATCTTCGGCGAACCGTGATTTTCGATGTAGTCCTTTGTGATCGTTACACGACCGATCATATCATCCTTCGGGATCTCATACATAATATCCAGCATGAAATCCTCGATGATCGCACGCAACGCTCTTGCACCTGTCTTTTTCTCGGCTGCCTTCACGGCAACTGCCTGAATGGCATCCGCATCAAACTGCAGATCGACCTCATCGAGCAACAAAAGCTTCTGATACTGCTTCAGGATCGCATTCTTCGGCTCTGTCATAACGCGGGCGAGCATCTCCTCTGTCATTGCCTGCAGTGAAAAGATAACCGGCAGACGTCCGAGAAACTCCGGAATCATACCAAACTCCCGCAGATCCTCCACGGTGACCTTGGATAAAATATTCTCATCCTTATCATAGGCATCGGAAAGCTCCGCCTGAAAGCCAATGGATGCCTGACTGGTAAGACGCTTCTTGATGATCTTGTCCAGCTCCGGAAATGCTCCGCCACAGATAAATAAGATATTTCTTGTATCGATCGTTGTCATCGGCACCATGGCGTTTTTATTCGTGGCACCAACCGGTACCTCAACCTCGCTGCCCTCCAGAAGCTTTAACATGCCCTGCTGTACGGACTCGCCGCTGACATCACGGCTGTTGGTATTGCGCTTCTTGGCGATCTTATCAATCTCATCGATAAAGATAATGCCGTGTTCTGCTTTCTCGACATCATTGTCCGCAGCGGCAAGCAGCTTGGAAAGCACGCTCTCGACATCGTCACCGATGTAGCCTGCCTCTGTAAGACTTGTGGCGTCCGTGATCGCAAGCGGTACCTGCAGGATCTTCGCCAGCGTCTTGACCAGATAGGTCTTGCCGCAGCCGGTCGGACCCACCATGAGAATGTTGGATTTCTCAATCTCGATCTCATCCATCGTGTCCGTCAGAACACGCTTGTAATGATTGTACACCGCCACGGACATTACCTTTTTGGCATAGTCCTGACCGATGACATATTCATCCAGATGCTTCTTAATGATATGTGGTGCCGGAAGGTGACGGATATCAACGATTCCCTTCGTTTCTTCCGGCTTCTCTGCCTTCTCCTCCGCCTTCGGCTCTTCATGCTTTTTCTTTTTGAGTTTCTGATTGTTCGGAATCTCCTCGAACATGTTCTGATTGCCGTTAAACATGTCCATATACGGCGGCATGCCGCTCATCATTCCCGGAAAGCCACTCATGCTTCCCATGGAATCAAAGGTCTTCTGCATGCAGTCCGGGCAAATACAGATATTGTTCGGAATATGGATCATCTTTCCTGCCTTGCTCTCGGGACGTCTGCACAGATAGCAGATTTCCTCGTAATCGGAGTTGTCTGTCGTGGTATTGTTATCTTCTGCCATTTTGTAACCATGCCTTTCTATTTTCTATCAAAAGTCATAAAAGCTCTTTCCGAAGCTTTCTTTTGTTTTCTTGCGGTTTTTCTTCATTTTCCTTGTACTCAGGCTGCTTCCGCTGTCTGACATGCTGCTTCTTGACGTTCTGCGGCTGCTTGTAAAATCTGCCCCGCGGCGACGACGTCCCTTGCGCTTGCTTGCCGAGAAGGACTTGCGGCTGTTCAGGGACATTGCCCCGTAGGAGCGTCTCGTTCTGATACGGTTTCTGCGCTTTCTGCGGGAGTTCATCCGATAATTTACCACCAGAAGAACAATGAGTAAAAGGATCAGTCCTGCAACGATCACCAGAATCACTCTGTCCTTAAAAAAGGACACCATATTGTAAAAGCTGTACTTGATTCCGGACAGCTTTGTCAGGATCACGGCATGCTTTTTGTTGGTTTTGATCTGTTTGATCTCGGAATCAACGATCTGTCTGGATGCCTCGTCCAGATGAGAGGCTGACTTGGAACTGTCGTAAATAATATCGGTGGAGCCGACCATGCGCCCATCGTAGGTATATTTCACGGTTCCGATGACATTTTCGCCTTCCCGGATCTTAACGGAATCATCGTATTTGATCTGCTGCTTTGCTTTCTTTATGCCCACGCCCTTCGGAAGGACAACAGCTGATTCTGCAGACAGACGAAGCGGTGACTGCTCCGCATTAAAATAGCTGTCAAAAGTATTAAAAAGGTTCTCATTCACATCACTGTTCTCACCGTTGACTTCATGTTTGGAGAACTTTTCAAAGGCAAAGTCAAGAATCCTTGTCGTGTCTGTATATTCATTCGGCTCGCCCTGCTTCGGACTGTTGCCCTTCATGATAACGGAAACAACCTGCATGCCGTCCTTCTCCGCGAAGGTAACGAGCGTCGAGTGCGCCATGGATGTATATCCGGTCTTACCGCCGATCACGTAATCCTTCTCGTAACGGCTGCTTGTCTCATATCCGTTGATCATCTGATGATGGTTGAGAAGCTGTCCTCCAAGGATCTCGCCGGCTTTACGCTTGTTGGTCGACTTGACCTGATAGGTTCTGGTGCCACAGATCTTCTGGAAGGATGGATTCTTCCAAGCCTCTCTGGCAATGCATGCCATATCGTATGCGGATGTATAGTGATCGTCGTTGTGAAGGCCATTCGGATTCATAAAATGCGTGTCCTTGAGCCCAAGCTGCGCCACGCGCTCATTCATCATGTCCACAAAGGCACTGACGCTGCCCGCCACATGATCGGCTGCCACAAGACACATCTCGTTGGCAGACTGCAGCATAATACCGTACAATACCTGCTCGATTGTAAACTTCTCGCCCGGCACGCAGTACATGGAGGAGCTTCCGGTCTCAATGCCGTGCGCCTCCGCCTCGGTAAACGTGACAACGTCACTCGGCGAACTGTTCTCCAGCGTCAGCAGCGATGTCATGATCTTGGTGATACTCGCCGGATAATGCTTCTGGTGCACGTTCTTGGAATAAAGCACGGTTCCCGTGGAGAGCTCCATCACGATCGCCGATGCACAGCTTAAGCTTTTCTTGTCCGGTCCCTTCGGCCACTTGGACGCCGCCTGTGCGGTCTGGCTGCATATACTTCCTACCATAAGAATCCCCGCCATCACAGCAGCGATAAACCTTTTCTTTTTCATATGACTAATCCTCATTTCAATCTATAAAACTGCGTTATCTGCACAACTACACATTCTATACAAGTATAATATTATTTGCATAAAAAGGCAAATCATGCTATACTTGACAGCGAGCTTGTGTTCTCGTAGTTAAATGGATATAACGGCCCCCTCCTAAGGGGCAGTTGGGGGTTCGATTCCCTCCGGGAACGCTGAAATATAGGGTTTGAGACAATATTTGAGAATGGATGTTGTTTCGGATCCTTTTTCTTTACCGGTGTTTCTTATATTTTTCTTAAAATCCGATGAAGCCATAGCATTCTGACCGCGAAAAATATATCATCAAATTTGTTTCTATGTCATAATTTTTGTATTGTCACAATTTTTCAAATTTTCCTGCATAAGATCCATTGACATGAAAACAATAGAAGAATATAATAAAAGTACGAAAAAACATACGATTTTTTGTACAGAAACGAGGTGTTAAGCATGTTAGCAGTAAAGAGCATGGATGTAAGAGAAAATTTCAAGGCATTATGTGATAAGGTTTTCCGAGGGGAAACATTGATTGTTTCAAGACCTAAAAACGAAAATATAGTGATGATGTCAGAATCTGAATACAATGCGCTTATGAAAGCGAAAAGAAACGCGGAATACCTCGCTATGCTGGATGAATCCATGGCGGAAGCAAAAGCTGGTGGTTTTATCACAAAGACAATTGATGAGTTAGGAGAATACGAATAATGAATGTAGTATTTACTCCGACTGCATGGCAGCAATACACGGACTGGCAGAAGGAAGATAAAAAGATTGTAAAACGGATCAACGAGCTTATAAAGAGCATAGACCGCGATGGCTTATTAGAGGGAATCGGTAAGCCTGAACCGTTAAAGCACAGGAAAGTATATAGCAGACGAATAACGGACGAACACAGACTTACATATAACTTTGACAGCAACAAAAATCTCATAATATATTCTTGTAAATTTCACTATGAAGATTAGCACCGTTCAGGTGCTTTTCTTTATTGTCTGCATTAGTGCTTCTTCACATACAATTTATCATGTTTTTTAACAGAAATCTCCTAATCAATTCCAAGCAGCTCCAGCAGTGCGCTTTCTGCTGCCCCGGGCTCCTTCCGGAAAACATCGATCAACCGCCCGTCCCCGCTTCGATTTTTAAATGCGGGATAGAGGAATCCGCATTCCGGCTCTCCCGGCTCATAATCGTCCTCCAGCGGGCAGAATATTCCGATCAGAAAATCATAAACCTCCTCGGATTCCCATTGGCTTTCCCCGTCCGTTCCTTTCCGCGGGATATCGTAGCCACCGTGAAATACATACACCGCAAAACCGCCGCTTCTCTGGTAATGACGTCCGACCTCCTCGTAAAACATCTCCAGCAGAGCATCGTTTTTCAGCTCACTCTCATTCAGAGCACAGAGAAGCTTTCGCATGCTGTCATCGGAAAGGTCCCTTGTCCGGTAAGCGTACTCCTTCAGCTGCACATTCGTCTCCGCAAACGGAACTGCCTTCGCCAGCTTCAAATTCTTGTCCCGCTCCGGTGCGGTCAGATTCAGAAAATGCTGATTAAAGGTTCCATCAATAAAACCTTCTTCATCCATATATGCGCCCGCAATGCGGTCAAAGCAGTTTCTTTTGACAGTCATGCGCCTTGTCAGTTCTAACATGTCATCCCGATTGATCATTCCCATTGTCCTAACGTACCTTTCCATTGTCCGGGAGCCGTGAAACAAGCTCCCACAGACTGTATTTTTATGCTATAATATGCGCGAAGGCAAAAGTGAACATAGTGATTACCAGATACTGATACTTGCATCGTGTAGCTGGTTGATCGCTATGTCAGCGCGCCCGCGAGTGAGGAAAAGCAAAGCTTTTCCGAACCTTTTGCCGAAGCTGTTAATTTACATAATATATTCCTTTACACATAAACGCAAGCACAAGAAAGGACAAACAACTATGATCGATATGACAAACATTAAAAATATAATCTTCGACATCGGAAGCGTTCTGCTCGAATACCGCTGGGAGGACATGCTGATGGATCACGGTCTTTCCCGCGAGGACGCCATCAAGATCGGCACTGCTATGTTTACAGATCCACTCTGGTCCGGCATGGATCTTTCCTCCACCGGAGAAGAGCAGGCTATCATCGAAAGCTACCACCGGAAATATCCGGAGTACGGCGATACGATCGAGTGGTTCATTAATCACTGCGAATACATGCATGTTCCAAGAGAGGATGTCTGGGAGCGCGTGCATCAGTTGAAGGGGCTTGGCTACACGCTGTATCTGCTGTCCAATTATCCGGAAACAATGTTTCACAAGCACACCGACAATGCTCCGTTTATCGCAGATATGTCCGGTGGCATCATTTCCTTTCAGGTAAAACAGATCAAGCCAAATGCCGAGATCTACCAGTCTCTTCTTCGCAAATATAATCTTGTTGCCGATGAATGTCTCTTCTTCGATGACCGCGCCGACAATACAGAAGGCGCCAGAAAGCAGGGGATCCACGCCATCACAGTAACCTCAAGACAATTCCTTGTCGATGAGCTGGACAAAATAATAGCAGCAAAGAACTCCTGATCCTTTGCTGCTCTACATTAACTTACCGATTTCATCAAAAATACAGTGACACTTCTCTTCCTCGAAGCTGACGTTCACATGCATGTGACCGAACATCCACGCCTCGAACTCTGTCGTGTTCTTGATCTGATCCAGATAATCCGTCAGATAATCCTTCTGATAGAAATCCGGGTATCCATCCATCTGCTCCAGAATAGAGGAGCATGGACTGTGCGTGATAATATAATCAACCTTATTGCCATGTGCCGCAAGGTTATCTAAACCCTCCTGCATCTCCTCCTCAGACGGAAGCTCACGCTCCCACCAGGACAGATGGTTGATCCGGAACATCTTACGCATCTTGTACCAGCTCTCGATCCGCTCATCATCCGGCTCCAGCACGCCGTCCGGAATATCATGGCAGCTCGCACCGCCAAACGTAAAGATACTGCGGTCGTCAATATCAAAAACCTGCCCTCTCATCAGATGGATCACGGATGGACGGATAAAGTTCACCTTACCGCCATGCCATTCCTCCACCGGAAGATTGTCCAATATATCATAGTTGCTGTGATTACCTGCAACAAACAATGTCGTAAATTTCCTATTCTCCAGCCAGTCGAGATTGCCATTCTCTCTCGGACTGTCATCCCAGATTCCAAAATCACCGCAGATGATCACATAGTCATCCTTTGTCAGCTCTACCCCTTCCGGAAAAACATACTTGTTCAGTCTGCTCTTCCAATCGCCGTGGGTATCGCCCGTTACAAATACCATCTCCATCAGCTCCCAATTTTATTTGCGCGTGCGCACGAAATTTGAGTCATATATTTCATTATACATGTATTCGGGGCAAAATGCTACCAAAAAAATAATTTGGTAAATTTCATCAACTACTTTCACACCGGGAGCCTGATTTTCAGCATTTATGCCGTCTGCACCGTCATCCGCAGCACGTCCGGTCACCTACAGGGAATATTTACCTCTACTCCGTCTGATCCGCCGCCCACACGGCCTTCGGTCCGTGTTCCCCGGTACGGATGCGGACAACGTCCATCAGCTCGTAAACGAAGATCTTACCGTCGCCGTGTTCTCCGGTGTGTGCCGTGCGGCAGATCGCGTCCACCGTGCGCTCCGCCCACTCCTGGCTGGAGACAACAATCTCGAATTTCACCTTCGGAAGAAGGTTGATATCCACATCATAGCCCCGGACCTTCTCCTTATATCCCATCTGCGTACCGCAGCCCATCACCTGAGAGATCGTCATTCCATGCACCTGCAGCTCCTGCAGGGCATCCTTTACATCCTCCATCTTATCTTCGTTAATGATCGCATCTATTTTAATCATGATTCCTACCTCCATTTCAATCAATATGTTTCACTGCACAAATCCAAGCCATTCGCTGTTCACTGCATTAGTCCAGACCGTTAAAGGAAGGATATGCACTCTCTCCATGCTGGCTCTCATCAAGACCCATGCGCTCATCATGCTCTGTGACACGAAGCGGTGTGAACAGCTTGACAATGGATGCACAGATCAGTGTTCCGACAATCGCCACGGCGATCGTTGCGACAATACTGATCACCTGCGCCAGAAATAAACGATAATCACCGTAGATCAATCCATCCCAGCGGGCAACACCATTGATCGACTTCTGTGCAAATATTCCGGTTGCGATACCTCCCCAGATACCACCGACGCCATGACATCCAAATGCATCGAGCGCATCATCGTAACCAAAACGCTTCTTTACAACAGACATCATGAAATAGCAGATCGGACTGACGACGATACCAATGATAATTGCAGACCAGAGCGGTACGAAGCCGGCTCCCGGAGTGATCGCCACAAGTCCGAGCACCGCACCGGTACAGGCACCGATCACGGTTGGCTTTCCATCACGGATCATATCGATCGCCATCCAGGAAAGCATTGCACAGGCTGCTGAAGTGTTCGTTGTCATAAAAGCGTGTACGGCAAGACCGTTGGCGCCCAGAGCACTTCCTGCATTAAACCCGAACCATCCAAACCAGAGGATGGAAGCTCCCAGCAGAACAAACGGAATATTGTGTGTGCGGTATGCTGTTTTCTCGTAACCGCGGCGCTTGCCAAGCATCAAAGAAAGCACAAGACCGCTGACACCGGAGCTGATATGTACGACATTGCCGCCGGCGAAATCGACAGAGCCGAGCACCTCTCCGAGAAGTCCTCCCTTGCCCCATACCATATGTGCCATCGGGAAATACACAATCAGAAGCCACAGTGCGATAAATGCGAACAGTGCTTTGAAACGCATTCTTCCTGCCACGGAACCGGTGATCAGTGCCGGCGTAATGATTGCAAACATCATCTGAAATGCTGCAAACAGCAATGCCGGTATTCCGTCTGCATATGCACCCGGCTCCCAGCCTACATTTGCCATACAGAAGCTTTTCAGGTTACCGATCACGCCGCCACAGTTGCCGCTGAAGGAAAGGGAATATCCCACAAGCACCCACATCAGTGAGGCAAGCCCCATAATAAAAAACGAAGAGAGCATCGTGTTCAACACGTTCTTCCGGCGGACAAGTCCACCATAGAAAAATGCAAGCCCCGGCGTCATAAAGAACACAAATGCCGTTGCTATCATCATAAATCCAGTATCTCCAGAATTTAACATATCCGTACCACCTTTCTGTCCATAACCATTCTCCTGCCTTCCAAAAATAACATATCTTCGTATTTGCCTTTTTCAGAAAACAAAAAAGGCGCTTCTATCTTGAAATAGAAGCACCTTCGCTCTTTACGAAAGTCATCATAGCACAATCAAAAATCATTTTCAATAGTTTTTTCAAAATAAACTTGATTTTTCTTGGTACGGTTTCGGCAAAGACTTTTCAAAGCAAAGCGGACGCTTAATTTTAAAAAGCTTATAATCTTAGCATTCTACGTTTTCCATCTCGTTATACGTTGTGACGGTACTCGTATGGCAGCACCTTCATTCCGTTGTAGCTTGGACAGTCACGCACCCACTCCAGAGATTCTTTGACGATGGCGGTCTGCTGTGGAATATTGTTTGGCTCACCGGCGTTGGAACCGATCGGCACATGTGGTGCGGTGATACGCGGTGCTCCCTGCTGTCTTGCGATCGGCGGAAGTGCGGCGATGACAACACAGCTCATGCCAGCTTCCTCGCAGCAGCGTGTTACGATGGTTGCGGAGCGGTGACAGGTGCCGCAGCCGCCGGTACAGAGAACGATATCAACACCCTGCTCCTTGAGCTTTCTGGCAATCTCCGGTCCTGTCTCCTCACGGAACTTCTCAACATTTCCGCCGCCTCCCATGAAGGTGTATGTCTCATCTGCCAGCGATCCGATGAATCCGGCGTCGACAAGCTCATGGAGACGGTCGATCGGGAACATTGCATTGACGTCCTTGTTGATGTCTGAATTATCAAAGCCTCCGTGTGTTACCATCAGCCGGTCAGACGGCGTATCGAACGGAATGGTCCGGTAAGAAAAGTCGCCGGAGGTGTTAAACGGTGTCTGATCCTTTTTGTGGATACCTCCCGCTGTGATAAATGCGACCTTGCACTCGCTGAGCGGTTTCTTAAGCTCGGTAAATACAGGCTTTGGTGTGATCGGTACAAATATTTCTGACTGCATTCCTTCTACTGTCGTTAAATTCATAATTGCCTCCTTATCTGTGCGTTCTCCTGGAATGGATGTCATCCCGCAGGCACTGAATACTGTTATTATTCTTCAATCGTAGCTGTTTGTATCATCGAAACTATTTCTTTAATATTTCAAGCATTATTGCTTCCCTGTGCTAGATGGATTCCACCGGGATATCCCGTTTCCCGACAACCTTCATACAGCTAAAATAAAATTCCGTTTCCTGTCCGTTTTTCAGGACAACAGGGGTAAATATCCATCTTCTCGGAACGGCAATACAGCCGAGATCATTCATGATATTTACCTTGACCGCCGTGTCGTTGACCTCCACGATGCGGCCTCCCAGCAGACAGGGTTCGATCTCATGGTCCGTCACCATATCGGAGCTGTCATAATCGTATGGATTTTCTACAACCTGAATGTAGCTGAAATAAAATTCCATCTCATGACCCGGCTCCAGAGGTTCGGAAGTGATGACCAGACGTTTCGGGATCGTGATGACCCCGAGACGACCGTGCAGATGGACTTTGATCCGGTCATCCTGTACTTCCTTGATGAGTCCTCCCATTTTGATCGGATTGATCATATAATCCATTAGTGTAATGTCCCGTTATCAAGCAATTTTGTTTCCGGAAGTCCTAACAACTTGTTATTCGCATTGATAACATCGTTGTTCCATTTCTTTGGTGCAGGCTTGATCTCTACACCAGCCATCTTATTCTTTAACATCTGAATTGCACGGGTTGCGACTTCCTTTGTTACGCAGGAGCAGCCGGCTACATTATTTTCAAAGCCGCCCTTGTCCATATTCTCCTCAACCATTGCTGAGGCATATTCATTTCCGACAACAAGCTGTCCCTGATAAGCACAGAAGGAAACGCCCACAACAGGGATTCCACGCTTGCCGGCCTGACCGATATGCTGGATAAAGTCAATGTGATTATTGCCAAATCCCTCTGTCGTGATGATACAGCCGTCAATATCGAGTGCTTCAAGCAAAGAACCGAGCCGTTCGGAAACCCACATCTTCTCATCGTTGACCTGTGGAGAACCGACGCAGACAACGCCGATCAGATCCAGCTCCTGATCTGCCGCAAGTCCTTCTACCAGCGGCTCACGGATGTAATGTCTTGTCATTTCCTTTGTTGCCGGTCCGATACAGGTCAATGCATGGATGGAACCGTCACGCACCTGGTTCGGTGTCAGCATGATCGGCACGTTGCCGCAGTCTACGTTTTTCTGACCGCCGAGAATACCACACGGCTCTGTCGGGCAGATAACATTGTCATGCATTGCGCCCTGTCCCATGATCTCCTTTACCAGTACGACACGCGGGTTTCCGCTGCGGCGGATGTCCTCGCAGGTCTCCTCACGGATCACTTCACCGTCATATTTCTTCAGCTCATTCCGGATCGCCTGAATAATGTAATCCTGACATTTATGTGCGGCAAACGGACCGGGACGGCTCATACCGGTCTTCCTCTCGATCACGGCATGGCAGCGGATGATAATATCATTTTCATCAGCACAGCCCGGATGACCAAAGTACATTTTCTCATCAAGATATCCCTCGGATGAACCAAACTCATGAACCTGTACGCCATCCTCATCGACACCGGTCAGCATAAATACAACGCCGTCTGCGACCTTGGTAACGCCCTCGCCAAGCTCACCCTCTACCTTGGTTGCGATTGGGCAGACGTCCATGATCGTCTCGGTGTAAACATGACGTTTGTCCGGATAGATCACATCGAGTGCAAGGCTCTTGCAAAGAGGATCCTCCTTGACCGCCTTATCCACGATCGAACCGTCGATCGTAATCTTTCCATCCTTGATCGATGTCGTATCTCCAATCTCCACATCGGTGATCTTAATGTGCTTTTTGATCAAGGTGCGGATCACCTTTTTGATGCTCCCGTCAGATGCCGGTGCCTCCGGTGCTTCCACAACAGCGGGTGCTGCCACGCCGCCTCCTACCGGTACGTCCAGCTTAAAGCCTTCCAGATTTGATGCCTTATCAATTTCAATATGTATCATGCCATTCCCTCCTGTCGTGGTGCAAATAACCGGGGGCTGTGCTGCCTCAGCCGGATCCGGTGCTGCCGGTGTTTCCGGCTCTGCTGCCTCCTCACAGTCATTCACTTTATCTACTGCTTCTTTCGTGATCGGTGTCAGTGCCTCGACATCCGTAAGCAGGGTGCTTCCAAGCACCTGCTCGATGCGAAGGCCTTCCGGGCTTAAGGTAAGAAGCCCTGCCTCTTCCATGTCATCAAACAGTCCCGGATCCTCCAGATCTGCTTCACTGATGACAAGTCCCTTTTCCCTGCGGCAACAAAAGATTGCCGGATCCTTTAAATGCTGCTGTAATGTTTCCTTTGTAATTGACATAGTGCTTCCTCCTTATCTATTTTTGATCTTTCTAATAAGATGAAAATTAACTGCCCGAAGGGCTGCGTCGGTTGAATGATACACCGGAAGCCCAAGCTGCGGCGCACACGACATTACCGTGTTGGAGCAGTCAGTACAATTGCCGATCAGCACCGCCTGTGCGCCGGCCTTCTTTAATGCCATGACCTTCTGCACCTGCCCCGGACATCTGCCCGGATTCTCGCATTTGAGACTGCCCTTCACCTCTTTCGCCTGCTTGCATTTCTCTACTCCCACAACCTCCGAGCCAAGACTGGCTGCAATCTGCTCCATTCTCTCCTGACAGGCACTGCAGGCACATACAAGAACGCCGATCTTTTCCGGTCCCTTCGGAAAACATTCCGTGGCGATCAGTCCGCCGGTTGTCTTGATCACAGGTGCATCAGGCGACGTCCGTTTCCCGGTAAACGGTCCTCCCATGATCAGCTCGCCATAAGAATCCCCCAGCCCGCCTGCCTTCTCAAACATGGCGGAAACCTTTGTGCCGAGCGGCACATCGAGGAATACCTGAATCAGCTTATCCTGCTCGTTGCCTGCAATCTTTCCTGCCACCGTCATGTCCTTGTCGATAAACGGTTTATGTTCATCCACTGCCTCCTGAATCCTGCAGACGGTCTCGGCATTGGTAACAATGGCATCCGCCGCCAGCGGAAGATCGGTCACCTTCAAAAGCTTTCCAAGCACCTCTCTGATAATGGCTCTTTCTTCGCCCATCGGATACATGTCCTCCAGCAGTGTCAGCGAAATGTCCGGATCCTTATTGGCTTCCCTCAATGCCTTCACCGCCTCAGTATGTTTCTCCTTGATCGCGATCACTCCTTTTGTGGCATGAACCACATCCATCGCGATCCGAAGCCCCCGCAGGAGCTGTTCGGGCTTTTGCCTGATCCTCTCTATATTATGGGAAAGGATCGGCTCGCATTCTGCCGCATTGATAATCACTGTGCCGCCGTGTTCAAACGGTTTGGAAAGTTTTGCGTAGGTTGGAAATCCGGCTCCGCCCAGTCCAACCAGTCCCGCTTCCCGGATCAGCTCTAACGGCTCGCTCCCCTTTAACGGCTCGTAGTCCGCTGTCTGCTCTCCGACAGCTTTAATGAAAATGCTTTGTTCTGTCACCTTCGTGACAACTCCCTTTACACTGGAATACAGGTTTGCTCCCAGAGTGTTTTCCCTCTGAAACGCAACAAGTTGCCCCCGGTTTACGCTGTCGCCATCGACAACCACGGGAACAACTTGCTCTCCAAGATGTTGTTTCAAAGGATATTCATAAATATCTTCCATACGAATATCACCTCTGCTCTATTTCATTTTGCTTGACTTCCTTGCTATGGCACTTAGTATACGGTAGGTCTGACCATAAGTAAAGAAGCAATCCTGCATCCATCCCATAACAAACTGTTATGAGAAGAGCGAAAAACCGGCAGACTGCAATATCACAATCTGCCGGCTTTTCGCATCTTTATTTACGGTATTTGTAATGTCTCCTTGATCGTCTGCGCAAATCTTCTCGCCGCCGGCGACAACCCGGAATCCGCACGCGCACCGATTCCAAGCTCTCTGGAAAAATACGGTTCCAGCGGCAACGCAAGGATCTTGCTTTGCGCCGTGCCAATCACAAGATTCGGAAGAATACTGACGCCGAGATTATTGGATACCATGGAGATAACGGTATGATCATCTGTCGAGGTGTAGCGGATGTCGGGCGTGATCCCCGCCTTCTGGATGGCGTTGTGAACATCATAATCCACGCCCTCCGCCGAAATGATAAACGGCCACTTCTCAATCTCCTTCATCGGAATCGCCTCCCTGCCATTGACCGGATAATCCTTTGGCAGAATCGCCATAAGTGCATCCTCGTAAAGCGGCGTCCAGCGCAGAGAACTGGCATGCTTTTTGCTGAGCAGTCCGAGATCCGCCTGACTGTTCTCGACCCACCCGACAATATCATCCGTGCCGCCCTCCAGCAGCTCGATCTCAATACCCGGATATTTCTGTTTGAACGCAAAGATGACCTGTGGCAGCCAGCTTCTGGAAATACTGGCAAATGTAGCAATACAGAGATGACCGGTTTCAAGTCCGTTAATGTTGCTGACCGTCTGCGTGAGCTGCTCATTAACCGCCAGCAATTCGCGCACAAGCGGCAGGATCGTCTCCGCGTTGGAGGTCAGCGTAACCCCCTTCGGCGTGCGCAGAAACAGAGGAAAGCCAAGCTCCCGCTCCATCGCCTTTAACACATGGCTGACACCGGGCTGCGTGTAGCCCATACGCTCCCCGCTTTTCGTGAAATTCTTTGTCGCCGCCACGTCAGCAAAAAGAATGTATTTATTGATGTCCATCCAACCACTCCTTCCCATAAAATCTGTCGGTCTGACAGTAAAAAACGAGGACATCCTGTAATCCAGAACATCCCCGTTGATATCGTTTCGTGTATCATAACACTATGTTATGGGAGTCGTCAAATGGAAAAAGTTTCGCGTAAGCCACATACATCACAAAGACTTTCCATCCTTGGTATGGGAAGTCTTAGCAAATCATTCATAGCAAGCACGAAAAGCAGGTCTCATCTCCTCTATCTGTCTCCGTGTCAGCCCGTAATTTGCCGCAATTTTACTCCAGTTGTCTCTTACGATTTCCAGAATCTCTTCGGCATAATTTTGTGCTTCAGTCTCTGCAATTCCAAACCTCGCAGCCGTCTGTATCGCAAGACGGATGTTAATACTGTTATCCTCCTCATCTACATTTAATGAAAGCTCACCCCCATACGGAACCGGATTCACATCATACAGCGGAGATAGTACCCATCCACCACTTTCCAGAATAAAAGCATGATTTCTCAAATGATCGTCGGTGTTCGTAATTGCCATGTTGAACACGATACGCTTCCACAGCTCCACCAGATCCTTCTTAGGTTGCGCCCCACAGGATCTTATAATGCCTGCAATATCCAGATAACTGATTCCATCTACCGCCGATGCTCCATCTGTTTTCCCCAGCAATGTCATAGCGGAAGCAAAATGTATCCGCCGGTCACGGATACGGTCAAAGCGCTTTACCAGAAAGGTGCTGCCAAGAGAGGAGAATTTTTCAAGCTTTGCCTCCGGAACATTTAACCCACATAGTGCCGCCAGATCATGTGCAACCATTTCCCATGCACCAACATCGTTTTCGTCATTCTTCGATGGAAACTTTGCAATCCAAAGTTGATCCTTTGTATCTATCACCGTTGCTTTTGGTCTGGCTCCGCCAAGTGAAGAACCGGGTTTTATCAACTGATTAAGCCATTTTTCTGCCAAGCCGCTTTCATCGCTTTCAAAATGTCTGGATGCCTCCTCCAAAGTCCGAAGCGTCGCCCAGGGAGGAGCAGCAGTCTCCTGGTCATCCGAAAGAAATGGCCCATTCGGATCCAGCTTAAATCGAATGCCCCCCATTCTGGTCTCATCGTATACACCCAGTAAATAATCACTGTCATATAACTTGTTTGGCTTTCTCCCTTCCTTATCTGCCAGAATCCTTTCGCGCTTATTCATCAACACCCGTCCCCAGCGATCCGGAGAAGCATCCGCAAATAATCCAAAAATATTCTTATCCGATGGATACTGTCTACCGGCATAGGGCATAAGCTCCGGATCCAATGATAGCGAAAGACCTGTCGTTTTCAACCAGTTCCTGTCATACTCAAAGGAATAAGATTCTCCACCTTTAATGACACTGACATACAGGCATCCCATGAGCAAAGGGACATCTGTGCTAAAATCATCATAGACATAAATTATTTTCTGATTTGATGACATTATCCATCCCTCCTTGGTGCACGTTTTCTGGTGATCAGATTCAAATCCTGAAGCTGGCGCCCCATTTCATCGTCCTTTGCAATAAGAAGAAGATCCTTATCAAGATTATTTAACGCATGTAGAACAGCCGCATAGATTCCCATCGCAACAGATGGGTCTCCCTTTTCAACCTTCCACAAAGATGCCCGGCTGATCCCTGCACGTTCTGCCACCAGCTCTGTCGAAAGGCTTCGTCTGAGTCTCGCAAGTTTAATCTGTTCTCCCATATTTTTCAGGATATCTTCCGTTCCCGGAAGTATATTATATGCAGCTTTCCTCATTCTGATTCCCTCCTTAATGTCTATTATTATAGACAAATATTATCTTTTTGTAAATAATTAAATACATTATGATTCCCGCCACATTACGAGCATTTTCCTATACCATACAAAGAAAAGAGACTAACCCTCCGTCAGTCTCTTTTCTTTGTCCAAAATCCCAATTCAATATTTCGACAGGCAATCTCTTTAAATCTTGGCAACGTAAAATCGATCCCCGTAAGTGCACATGCCCGGATACTTGGCTCTTGTTCCAGATAAGTCTCTGTAATTTCGTTTAACTCTAATTCACGAGCAGAAAACTTCTCCTTCAAGAGTATCTAATCACGATTTACTAAATCGTGATTTGGCAGTTGTTATACCCGTATTTACGCGAAAAAACAAGAGGGATGAGGTAAGTCACTATCTATGAATAAAGCTCTATCAAAATATCAGTCATTACAAAATATTTTTTCATATCTTTTATTTCCCGTTTACCATAAGTTTGTATTACTTTATCGCCAACTTTTAATTTTACTTTTTTCCCTGTATCAAATAATTTTTTAAATCTGTCATAAGTTTTGTTTTTCTTCGCACTACGCCGTGATTCATACAACTTTACAATAAAATCAAAATCATGCACGCCGGTAACTTTCACTTTCTCCTTTCCAGACACAAAAAGTAAATGCGGATCTTTTTTCCATCCATCCAGACAATGTATCACCGAAAAAGTAATATTGTCATCCGCTTTGTAAATTTTTATCATCGGAACAAAACCATCTGTTTTATCATTCAAATAAAACCAACCACCAGCATTTGGATAAATATACATAAAGCGACTCGAATCAAAATCAAATATATATGACTTCAGTCCCGTGCTCTTAAACGCTTTCATTATCTTCATGCTGCCTTTCAGATTTCTGGCATCTGAATGATGCCTTCTCAATTCCGTTATGATCTCGTTGTTATTAGCGTTTTCAATTGGCATTTTCTCTTTCAGCAATACTTCCAGACAATTCTGTAAAATAATTGCGTACGATTTCTGTTTATAACGATTTTTATCAAAATTCTTTTTTCCTTTAAGGAATTCGTCATTAATATACTGGAAAGAATTTGACGATGTTATAGTTGTAAAATATTTTTTATATTTTCCTGTTTGTATTTTCTTCTGTTTTTTCAGTTCATTAAATGGTTCCTTTAATTTTTCCGTTTCCTCCGCAACCGTCGAATATGTATATTTTTTCAAATCATTTCTGACTTCATACATCGTATCATAAAAACTGTTTATAACATTCTCCTCTGCAGATATCGGATCCATCGTTGGTTCCGGCGTTGCTTCCGTTACCTTCTTCCCATCATTCACAGACTGCTTTGTGGAATCCGCACATGCAGATAAACTTAGACAACAAATTAAAACCATCAAAATAAAATTTATTCTTATCATTAAAATCGGCTCCTTACTGTTCACTATTTTTTTAATCCTTTTTCTTTGTTATATATAACTATTCCCACCATCTTATCTTTTTCATAGAATTCATGAATAACAAAATCTTAAAGCGTAATGCGCGACAGATGCGAAGCATCTGGATTTTGGAGATATTATATCATATATCCGCGCATGACGGAGTTTCGAAGAAACTCCTAATATGAGTCCTATGGGACTCATTATATCATGTAATTGTCCAAATATGTCTTAATTTTTTCGCAGTGTGTTTGCGGCGCCCGGCAATCGGCAACAAAAAAAGAAAGTATATTCCAACTTTCTTTTCTTAAATATTTACAGGATGTGCATCGCCTATTATTTTATATATTTCTATACATTTCTATGTTTGTTATATATTTCTATATACTTTGTATCCGAACTATTTCCCCATGCTCTCCTTTTTTGCCGCAACCGCCGTCATATTCACCACATTGGACATAAATGCCATCACAAGCACCATAATAAATATGATCACGTCCTTGTAATTTCGTATCGGCAGCAATGTGATGATTGCAATCGCCAGAATTGCATTAATGACCAGAACGAGGATCATCCTGTTTTCGAATTTCCGGTAATCTCCCTCCAGTTCTCCCAGCACTTTTGTCACATTGTCATCTGCGACTTCTTTGATCTTATCGTTTTCCACACGCTCCCCTGCCAGAATTTCGTTGATACTGATTCCGTAAATGTCACCGAGCAGGATCAGAGATTCGACCGGCGGCATATAGTTTCCGGTTTCCCAGCGGGATATTGTCTTATTGGTTACGCCAATCCTTTCGCCTAACTGTTCCTGCGTCATATTATTTTCTTTTCTAAGTTCCTTTAAGAAGAAACCGGTCTTTGTTGTATCCATAACTGATACCTCCCTTTCTGATTGATGCACTCATCTTAGCATAATCCTATTTTATTTTCTTCCCCATAAACAGCGAACAGCGGAAAAATGGGCACTTTTCCTATAAAAAGCGATAAGATAATGTGCCCCCGTATGCTCTATTCCCATAACAAACCGTTATGCCATTCATTAAAAAATGTCGTTTCCCCTATGTCACCATCTGTTTTATAATGATTACAGAGTCAGGCAAGGGTGCAGCTTCTATGCATCTTTGCCTTTTATTTTACAAAAAACTGTCGAATTGAAACATGATATACAGAAAGAAGGGGATTTGCATGAATTGTACCTATAATGAGAATCTTTATGAGCATTCCTTTCGCACGATCGATTCCCACACGATGGGAGAAGCAACACGCATCATATACGATGGATTTCCGGAGCTGCCGGGACAGACTATGATGGAGAAGAAGGAATATCTGATCAGCCATTACGATCACTACCGCAAGGCGTTGATGCTGGAGCCGCGCGGTCACCGCGATATGTTTGGCGCACTGCTGACACCGCCGGTGCATGAGGAAGCGGACTACGGCGTAATCTTTATGGATTCGGGCGGATGTCTGAACATGTGCGGACACGGCAGTATCGGCACCGCCTCCATGCTGGTGGAAACCGGCATGGTCGATGTTTCCGAGCCTTACACCGACGTTGTGCTGGATGCCCCTTCCGGGCTGATCCGCACACGCGTCAAAGTACAGAACGGTAAAGCGGAGCAGGTCAGCATTCTGAATGTTCCCGCCTTTCTCTATAAGGAAAACCAGACGATCGACATTCAGGGCTACGGCATGATCCCGTATGATATTTCCTTTGGCGGTTCGTTTTTTGCCCTGGTGGATGCCGAGCAGATCGGTATTGACATCACGATGGAAAATGTCGACATTCTGTCGGAGCTCGGCATGCTGCTTCTGAAAAAGATCAATGAAACCGTGCCGATCAAGCATCCGTATCTGGACATCACAACCGTGGATCTGGTGGAGTTTTACAGCCATACCGACAAACCGGAGGCGGACATGAAAAACTGCGTGATCTTCGGCATGGCGCAGGCAGACCGCTCTCCGTGCGGTACCGGAACAAGTGCGAAAATGGCGGCTCTTTACGCGAAGGGCGAGCTTGCCCTGCACACACCATTTGTCTACGAGAGTGTTACCGGCTCACTTTTCACCGGCGAGGCAACGAAGGAGGTCGATGTCGGCGACTACCGCGGCATCATCCCTCAGATTACCGGAAGTGCCTATATGACCGGCATGAACACATGGCTTCTTGATCCGGAGGATCCGCTGGAGCTTGGATTTCTTCTGGGAACACAGAAAAAGGCACCAAAAGAGAGTGACCGCAGCCGCATCGTGCGCGCTGCATGGCAGTTATTTCATGAGAAAGGATATGATTCTACATCTGTAGAAGATGTTATGGAGCTTGCCGGCGTGACATCCGAAATCTTCCACCGGTATTTTCAGGAAAAGGATGATCTGGAATACACGCTCGGCGATCTGTTTGACCGCAAATACGCAGACCTGATGGTGCAGATCAACCCACGGCTCAGCCGCTACGAGACACTGCTTTATCTGAACCGTGAGCTTTTCCATCTGATCGAGACGGAGGTTCCTCTTCCTCTTGTGAAACATTTGTATATGGAAGACATCGATACGAAACACAATCTCCTGAATAAAAAACGATTCTATTATTCCCTGATCCCGCAGATCATCGAGGAGGGGCAGGACAAAGGCGAGTTCCGCCGTTCGGAAAATGCCAGAGAACTCGCCGATAATTATTTCTCGCTGGAGCGCGGCATCATTTACGACTGGTGCGTTAAGGACGGAAAAGACAGCCTCGTCCACAAGGGACAGCGGTTACTGCAGATCTTCCTGAAGGAGCTGCTGGCATAAATTTTCTTATTTCTCTGCCAGCTTCATATTGCAAAGCACCAGTGCGCCCAGGATCAGAGCCATTCCCGCCACGCCTCCGAGGCTCATTTTCTCGTGGAATATCACAATTCCAAGAAGCGTTGCCACAAGCGGTTCAACCGATGCAATGATCGAAGCACGGCCATTTTCCATCGTATTTAAACCATAATTATATAATGTGTACGGAAGCACGGTGCTGATCACGCCGAATACCAGAAAAAATGCGATCATGCCACCGCTGCTGACCGTCACACTCCAGATGCCCGCTCCGTTAATAAACGGAAGCGTGGTCACTGCCGCCACCAGAAAGGTATAAAAAGAGATCGTCAGAGAATGATATCCCCGGTCGATCGCATACCTGGAAAAGATCGAATAAAGTGCGTATCCAAGGCCCGAACCAAGTCCGGTCAGAATCCCCGCCGCATTTAATGAAACGGCATCTCCGATGATCCCCGTCACGAAAATACAGCCGACAAATGTCATGACAAGTGCCGTCACCTTCCGAACCGTAAATCGCTCACCAAAAAGGATACGTGACAGAACCATGACAATCGCTGGTGCCGTATAAAGAAGCACGGCTGCCACCGACATGGAGGTCAGGGAAATCGTCTTGAAATAGCAGTAATTAAAGAAAACAATACTGCCTATCCCTGTTCCGAGAAAACACCACAGATCCCGCAAACGGATCCGAAGCAGCTCCCTGCGGAAAAATATCATAAACACAAACATGGCGATCACCGTTGCCATTGCACGTATCGCCACAATATCCATACTCTGCAGCCCTCTTGCATTATAAACGCGAACAAAGAGTCCCATGGATCCCCAGAGACTCCCTGCCGCCAGAATAGCGGGTACTGCAAATGTTCTTTTTTTCTGTTTTGCCACAAACATCGCCTCCCTGTTATGAGTCCGGTTCATCATCCTTAAACCGCATCTGTACGATCTCCGCAAGGATCTGTGCAGTCTGTTCCACTCCCAGAAGTCCACTGTTGATGATCAGATGCTTGTGCGCCGGATCGGACGAACTAAACTTCGCATATCTTTTGTGATAACGGTTTCTCGCTTTATCGACCTCCGTGATCATCTTCTTGGCTTCCTCTTCCTTCATACCGAGAGGTCCTGTACAGTTGGCAAGACGGTCCTTATAAGATGCGTAGACAAACACATGAAATGCATTCGGCTCATCGCGCAGGACATAATCGGAACAGCGTCCTACGATAATACAGGATTCCTTCGCCGCAAGTGCCGTGATGATGCCACTCTGTGCCTGAAAGATCCTTGTCTGACGGTCTGCAGATTCTGTTCCGAGCGGAAACAGCATTTCAAAAAATCCGGAGGTGTCCTTTTCCTCCTCATTACTAATGACGGAAACCGGCAGATCCAGCTTCTGTGATGCCGCCTCGACAATATCTCTATCATAATACTCCACATGAAGCAGCTCTGACAACCGTTTTGCGATCGGACGTCCCATGCTTCCAAATTCTCTTGTGATCGTTACGACAAATTTCTTCATAGTCTCCCTCGATTCTGTGCCGCCGAATCCGGCTTCTTTTCTGTCTGCACCGCGGCACTGGTGCAAACGCCCTGGTTTCGTATTATCGTGTCTGTCCTATTTATCGGACATATGGCATTATTGGTGTCTCTATCCTGTTTACCGGACATATGGCATTATCGGTGTCTCTATCCTGTTTATTGGACATATGGCATTATCGGTGTCTCTATCCTGTTTACCGGACATATGGCATTATCGGTGTCTCTATCCTGTTTATCGGACATATGGCATTATCGGTGTCACTGTCCTTTTTATCGGACACTACTGATTTAAGAATCTGGACAGGAATGCTTTCGTACGCTCTTCCTTCGGATTCTCCATAACCTCCTTCGCCGGACCTTCCTCCACGACATATCCGTCTGCCATAAAGATGACGCGGTCTGCCACATCCCTTGCAAATGCCATCTCATGCGTAACGACGATCATAGTCATTCCTTCCTTTGCCAGATCCTTCATAACATTTAACACTTCTCCGACAAGCTCCGGATCCAATGCCGATGTCGGCTCATCAAATAACAGCGCTGCCGGCTCCATAGCTAGTGCTCTGGCGATCGCCACACGCTGCTGCTGACCACCGGATAAGGTTGACGGCATCACATGTGCCTTGCTCTCAAGACCAACTTTTTTCAGAAGCTCCATACCGATTTCCTTTGCCTCGGCTTTGTTGCGATGCTTTGTCAGAACCGGAGCCATCGTCACGTTTCCGAGTACCGTCTTGAGCGGAAACAGATTAAACCGCTGAAACACCATTCCCACTTCCTCCCGGAACTTCCGGATATCTGCCTTTGAATCGCAGATATTTTCCCCTTTATAAAGAACTTCTCCCGAGGTGGGTGTTTCTAACTGATTGATGCAGCGCAGGAATGTACTTTTTCCTGAGCCGGACGGTCCGATGATACAGACAACCTCTCCCTCGCTAACCTCCATATTAATGTCCCGCAGGACCTCCAGATCACCAAATGCCTTCGACAGATGGTTTACCTTTATCATTGTATTTCCCATATGGCACCTCCTATTTATTGGCAATCCGCTTTTCAACCATCTTCTGTACGATCATCAGGACAGACAAAAGTACCAGATAGAAAATGGCACACACGGTATATCCCGGAATCGTTTTGTAGGTTCTCATAACATAATTCTGCGTCTGTCTTGTAATTTCATTGACCGAAATCATGGACAGAAGTGCAGTGTCCTTTACGGAAATAATAAACTGGTTAAACAAACTCGGGATAATAGAACGAAATGCCGGTGGAATTATAATATGTATCATAATCTGCATCGGACTTAAGCCAAGCGACGCTCCTGCTTCCTTCTGTCCAATATCCACGCTGTCCAGTGCTCCCCGCACAAGCTGTGATATAAATGCACCTGCATTTAATGTGATAACAAGGATACCGGCCAATGTCGGATCCAGCACCACTCTCTCCCCCTTGATCAGTCCAATGATCTCCGGCACCACAAAATATACATACAATGCCTGCACCACGATCGGGGTACCACGCATGATCCATACATAAATATTGGCAATTCCTTTTGCAATCTTATTGCGGCTCTGCAGAGCATATCCGCAAAGAGAACCAAGGACAAAGCCAAACAGTATACCGATCACCGCAATCTCCATGGTGACCTTCAAACCACGAAACAGCATCGGACCAATGGCCTGTAATAATTCAAGATCAATCCCCATGTCCTGCCTCCTTATGAAATCCGGGGCACCTTCAAGCGCCCCGGCAATGTGTATTTACGAAAAAGATACTATATTGGTCTATGCGAAAAAGCGAAGCTTTTTCAAAGGTGAAACTGTAGTACTTCTTGACTGCAAATTTCTATGCAAAAAAGCAAAGCTTTTTCAAAAGGTGAAACTGTAGTACTTCCTGACTGCAAATTTCTATGCGAAAAAGCGAAGCTTTTTCAAAAGGTGAAACTGTAGTACTTCTTGACTGCAAATTTTTTGCAGTCTTAGAAGTACTTTTCACCTTATTCGCACCAATCCTTCTTCAGCTTATCGATCGTACCGTCATCCTGCAGCTCCTTAATTGCCTTATTGAACTGCTCAATGATATCCGGATATTTCTTGCAGATATCAAAGGAGAATGCAAGTGCGTATGGTGCCTGACCATTGTAGAACTCATCACCGACAATCTTAAGCTTTACCTCACCGGTCTTAATTGAATAAGAGGTACCCGGTGCATCGTAGATCGTCGCATCTGCCTGACCACCCTCGACTGCCTTATATGCTAACGCCTGAGAATCAAAGCTCTGCAGACATTTCTCCGGAAGCTTTGATGTTGCATATTCGTAAGCGATCGTTCCGGTCTGGACTGCTACCTTATACTTGCCATCTGTCAGGTCATCCACAGACTTGATGTCGTTGTTATCCTTACCAACTGCAACAATGATACCTGCGTCATAATAAATATCCGAGAAGTTCATGACTTCTTTTCGTTCATCAGTCGCACAGAGTGCTGCGGCACCGAGATCGATCTGTCCCTGCGTCAGTGACGTTGTCAGCGGACCATAATCCATATCCTGAATTGTATCATTTTTAATCTTAAATCCAAGCTTATCCTGCAATGCTTTCAACAATTCCACATCAAAACCCTGCAGTGTCTTTCCATCCTCCTTAAAATAAGAAAACGGTGCGTATGTTCCTGATGTTCCAACGGTTAATTCAACCTTACTCAGATCAGTTGTACCTCCCGCCTCAGAACTGCTGCCTGCCCCGGATGAACTTCCTGCATCTGAACTACTTCCGCATCCGGTAAGCATTGTCGCTACCAGTGCACCTGTCATCAATACCGAAATTGCTCTTCTCTTTACTCTTTTTAATGTTTTCATAGTCATGTCTCCCTTCTATACGATGTCTTCTCCTCCGGCTACGATTAATTTCAATGTATGTAAAGAAAAAAACAGACGACGTGCTTACTTTTATAAGCTCCATCGCCTGTTTCAATCCAATTGAAATTATGCACCTATTATAGACAAGGTTTTATCATTTGTAAAGATATACTTTTTTATTACTTCCATAACACTTTGTAATGACATCCCGAAAATGTTATTGCACTTTTCCGGTCGTCACGGACGTCTGCTTGCTTAATCCTTTCTCGCAGAACAGCTCCTTATACTCCTTCATTTTCGCCTTTGGGACGGAAATCTTAACCCTTTTATTGATGCCCTTAAATGCGTTCTCTCCAATATCTGATGCTTTCAGTCTTGGAGAATAAATATAAAGAACTTTGATATTTCTGCAGTTTGCAAATGCTTCTTTTCCAATCTTATCAACTCTGGAACCCAGAGATACCTTTTTCACTCTCTTGTTGCTGCGGAATGCCCGCTCGCAAACCGAAGTAACGGAATAACTAATTCCATTAATCGTTACCTTCGTACCAATCTTTACTTCCTTACGTCCGGAACCCGGACGATACAGTGCAACCTCTGGATTTTTCACTTTGCTGCTTGTCACCTTGAAACGGTAGCCTGCAGAAGAGGTAATGATCTTGCCAACCTTTGCCGGCTTCTTCCGATTCGTCTTCGGAGTTGAAACAGGGGTCGGTGCCGGTGTCGCAGGAGTTTGTGTTGCCTGTACCGTCTGTGTCGGAACAGGTGTCCGGACAGGTGGTACAACCGTCGGAACTGCTGGGACTATCGGCTCCGGTGTGATCTCCGGCACTTCCGGTTTCTGCGTTGGCACTTCGGTCGGTACCGGCGCATCTGTCGGTACCGGCTCCTTCGTTGGCTCTATCGGTGCAGCGGTTTTCGCTGGCTCACGGGTCGGCTCTTCGCTCGGCATGGTTGTCGGCTCCTCCGTTGGTACCGGGGTTGGCTCTTCGGTTGGCACCGGTGTCTCACTTACTCCCGGCGTTGGCAGTGGTGCCTCAGTTGGCTTCGGCTCCTCCGTTGGTTCTGCGGTTGGTTCCATTGTCGGATCCTCACTTGGCATTGGCGCCATGGTTGGTTCCTCTGACGGTGCCATCGTTGGCTCTTCACTCGGCATTGGTGTCGTGGTTGGTTCCTCACTTGGTGCCGGCGCTGTTGTCGGCTCCGGTGTGATCTCCGGCTCACGGGTTGGCTCAGCCGTCGGTTTCTCACTCGGCGCTGTAGTTGGATCCTCACTCGGTGCCGGGGTCGGCTCTTCGGTCGGCACCGGTGTTTCGCTTACCCCCGGCGTTGGCAAGGGCGCCTCCGTCGGATTCGGCTCCTTCGTTGGTTCTGCGGTTGGATCCTCACTCGGTACCGGGGTTGGTTCCTCGGTTGGCACCGGCGTCTCACTTACTCCCGGCGTTGGCAGTGGTGCCTCCGTCGGATTCGGCTCCTTCGTTGGTTCTGCGGTTGGATCCTCACTCGGAGCCGGCACCGGCTCATCGGTCGGATCCGGTTCCAGAACAGGGATTGTCACATCCTCTATCCCCACCTCATGATATCCGTCCTCATCTAAGAAAAGCTTTCCACAGGCAGAGCAGACAAAATACTGTATATTGCCCGGCTCAGTCTGAGTGGCTTCCTTCTCTTCGACCAGTTCAAGCCGGTGCTGTATCGGAATATACTCACCTTTATACAGAAGATTCCCGCACACACCGCAGTAATAATCTCCGGTATATCCAGACTGCGTGCAGTCTGCCTCCTGCTCATCCTTAAGCTCCCACATATCATTAGGATGCTGACAGTAATCTTTCCATATCTCTACATCCTGATATATGTTCGCATAATACTCTGCATTGTCACCCACATATTCTGCGGTGGCTTCATACCAGTTCCCAAACGGAAGTGCAAGATCTGCATCTTCATCCTTCCATTTCCATCCTTCCGGAAGTGGTACTTCTCCCACAGTGCTGACGGTGTACTCCACATATTGTGTTCCATCCGGTCTGTTCGGAGGAAACATCTCCTCAGAATATCCGACATGCACGGTAAAATCAAAGCTCATACCCATTCCACAGTCATAGGTATAAATGATCCGATCCCCAAGCTGCAGATCCGTCAGCTTATAATCGGAGCCTTTCAACTCATCAAAAATATCCGTTCCGCTCTTTCCGGCTTCTTCCTGTTCTTTTGTCAGCTTCACGACCTTCTGAATCTTTCCGGTATCAAAATCCGGAAACATTTCCGGATCCAGAAAGTCAATATTTTTCTGTGTTAAATAGGTAACATTATTCTCACAGTTAATCTGAGTTTCAGATGCGTCCAGGCTTTCCGGAATTTTCAGACTTGTAAGACTGCATTCATTGCAGTACAATCTGATAGAAGTCCATTTCTCATTAAATTTTAATACCTTGAGCGGATTACCCGTACAGACAAGCTGGTCCAGGTGATCCAATCCACTCACATCCAACACTTCGATCTGATTGTAATTACATCCTATCAATTCCAGCTTACAGTTCTCTCCAAACCGGATAGATGTAATCTCATTATCATCACAATAAACACTGGTCAGATTAGGGAACAACTGCAGATCCAGTTCTCCGCTGATATTATTCAATCGGATATCCAAAGACTTCAGATTCCGGAAATACTCAAGCCCCTTCAGATTTTCCAGTTTATTATATGTTGCTTCCATTTCTTCGACGGCATCCAGCTCACTTTGCGAAAAATAACCGTCATCGTTCTTATCAAATCCACTTTCTTTGAGATAATTTCGCAGGTTCTCATCCGGAAAATTCTCCTTATCAATTGCAACACCTTCTTCTGTCTGCTCCGCTGCATAAGCCACGTTCTCCGGCAGCACACCGCCTGTGCAGATCAGTGCAACGGCAGTAAAAACCGCTGTCAGCCTCTTCCGGTGACGTTTTCTCATTCCTTTCATACACATTCCTCCATTCTTGTTTCAATTTTCATACTTTTTCCTTTAACTCTCCGAAAATACACGGCATTTTCAAACGCCTTCCCCTGCGTTTATGCAAAATTAGGTGTATTTTACATCAAATATAACAACATTTATATAATAAGTCAACTAACCAAACGGCTAGTATGGGGTAAATTATCCCTTTCAGCACCCCGATTTCATGCGAAATATCATCTGTGTCACCCCGGACTTCACCCCAGTGCCACATCAAGCACCATCATCAGAGCAAACCCCAGCGCCGCCCCAATAGTTCCGATGTTGCTGTGTACCCCGTCCTGACATTCCGGAATCAGTTCTTCGATCACCACATACATCATGGCTCCCGCTGCAAATGCCAGAAGATACGGAAGCACCGGAGAGATCGCCCCCGCGATCAGAATTGTGATAAAGCCACCCACAGGCTCCACAATCCCGGACAACACACCGCACACAAAGGCTTTCCTGCGACTCATCCCCTCTCCGCAAAGTGGCAGCGAAATGATCGCCCCCTCCGGAAAATTCTGGATCGCAATACCAAGCGCCAGAGCAAACGCTCCCGCCACCGTGATCCCCGCCCCCTTCATCATACTGCCCGCATACGCAACCCCGACCGACATTCCCTCCGGGATATTATGCAGCGTCACCGCAAAAAGCATCATCGTCGTTTTGGACAGGCGCGGCTGTCCGGCGTGAAGCCCCTCCGGCTCACTGCTTTTCAAATGAAGATGTGGTATCACCGTATCTAACACAAGCAGAAATCCAATGCCGAGCAAAAATCCTGTCACCGCCGGCAGCCACGCAAGCTTCCCCTGTGCCTCTGTCATCTCGATCGCCGGGATCAGCAAAGACCATACAGAAGCGGCGATCATCACTCCCGCCGCAAATCCAAGCAACAGCTTCTCGATCCGCGGTGCAATCTTATCCTTCAGGAAAAATACCATCGCCGCCCCAAGAGATGTCCCCAGAAACGGAATGCTAAGTGTAATCAGTTCAGACATTCTTGTCTCCTTTCTGTGTTCCTGCAAATATATAATCTGCAGGGTTTCAGACAAAATATCACATATTGATTCTATCTTATCTTTATCTATATGCAAAAACAAAAACATGGCGATAGTTAGTCATATCTAACTATCGCCATATTGTAGCATATAACCTTTAAAAAAGCAAAATTTCTTCTACCTCCCGTGTGTTGTCAGTATCCCATACATTTCCGGTCGTCTGTCTCTCCACACTCCCCAGGATCTGCGGTACTCCTCGATCTCATCCAGATCAAAGCTCTGCACAAGAACCGTCTGACTTTCCCGATCCGCGTCCTGCAGGATCTGACCGGTGTGATCCGTGATAAACGAGGATCCATAGAAGGTCATGCTCGTCTCGTCGGTCTCCGTGCCAATGCGGTTTGATGCGATGACCGGCATGATATTTGCCGCCGCGTGTCCCTGCATGCATCGTCTCCAATGCGGCATCGAATCGATCGTCTCCACCGCCTCACTGCCGATCGCCGTCGGATACATTAAAATTTCCGCGCCCTGCAGTGCCATCCCTCTTGCCGTCTCCGGGAACCACTGATCCCAGCAGATGCCTACACCGATCGTCCCAAACTGCGTTTTCCAGGCACGAAATCCCGTGTCTCCCGGCGTGAAATAGAATTTCTCTTCATATAATAATGAATGCGGAATATGCGTTTTGCGATAAACGCCCGGAATGCTTCCGTCCGCATCGATCACTGCCACACTGTTGAATGCGGTGTTGCCCGCCTTTTCATAAAAGCTCACCGGAATGACAAGCTCCTTCTGCTTTGCCATTTTCTGAAAAAATGCAATGGCAGGATTTTCTTCCACTGTGGTTGCAAGCTTCAGATACTCCGTCCGCTCCTGCTGACAAAAGTACGGTGTCTCAAAAAGTTCCTGCAACAGAACAATGTTAGCACCCTTCTGTGCCGCCTCCTCAACAAGACCTGCTGCCCGCTCCAGCGTCTCCTCACGATCCCATGTACATGCCATCTGCGTTGCCGCTACTGTTACGTTTCTCATTGTTAAAACCTCCTTGTCACCACATATGTCTCACCTGCACTTCGGCTGCTGCATCGTAATACAGTGAATATTGCCACCGCCATATACGATCTCGCGCGTATATACGCCAATAACTTCTCTCTCCGGAAAGATCTCCTGTATCTGTTCCAATGCCAGCGCATCATTTTCATCTCCATACTGTGGCACGATCACCGCACCGTTTGTGATCAGAAAATTCAGATACGAAGCAATGCAAAGCTCGCCCTGTTCACGCGGAATCGTGCCCGGCATATGATCGATCCGGAAATCATCGCCGATCTGCACCGGTTCTTTCGGACAGCAGACCCGGTGCACCTTCAGTTTCCTTCCTTTGGCGTCCGTCATCCCGCAAAGCTCCCGGTAACATTGCTGTGCCGTCTCATAAAACGGAGAGGACTCATCCTCCGTATAAATACATGCCACCTCGCCCGGGCGCACAAAGCAAGCTACATCGTCCACATGACCATTCGTTTCCTCCGGGTCAATGCCGTCCGAAAGCCACAGCACTTTGTCTGCCCCCAGATAATCACACAGCGTTTCCGCAATCTGCTCCTGCGTCATATGCGGATTGCGTCCTCTGCTCAAAAGACACATTTTCGTTGTGAGTACCGTGCCTTCCCCGTCCACATGAAAGGAACCTCCCTCCAGCACAAAATCCGGCAGGCGGTAATAGTCTGCACCGATCATCTCACAAACCTTTCCGGCAATCTGATCATCTTTATCCCACGGAAAATAAAGACCATCTACAAAACCTCCCCACGCATTAAACCTCCAGTCACAGCCCCGCAGCAAGCCTTCTTCGTTCACCACAAAAGCAGGCCCCATATCCCGCATCCATGCATCATTGCCGGACATCTCCACCACCTGAATATCGGACGGCAGCTTCTCTCTGGCGTTTTGATACTGATCTCCATTCACACACATTGTCACCGGCACAAATCGACTGATTGCCTTTGCCACCTCTGTATACGCCTCCTGTGCCGGCTTTGCCCCATCCCTCCAGTTGTCCGGTCGCTGTGGCCAAAGCATCCAGACACGTTCCTGCGGTTCGAATTCTGCCGGCATATGAAAACCATCTCTCGCCGGGGTTGAGTTATAAATCGTCTCCGCCATAATATCCCTCCGTTCCATACCGATTTCTTATATACGAAAAGAGGCACATTCCATATCAGAAATGTGCCTCTTCGCATCTATGTTTATGAGTATAACATATCTTATCCAATTACGCCACCACATTTACCGGCGCCCCGTCAAGAAAGCTGCGTACATTCTCCGACGCAATATCGATCAGACGTCCTCTCGCCTCCTTCGTCGCCCATGCAATATGCGGTGTGATCACACAGTTGTCGCAGGAAAGCAGCGGATTGTCCGGCTGTGCCGGTTCCACAGATACGACGTCCACACCCGCACCGTAAATCTTCCCAGTCTTTAACGCCTGCGCCAGATCCTTCTCCACGATCGTACCGCCACGGCTCGTATTGATCAGGATCACGCCATCCTTCATCTGTGCGATCGTCTCCGCACAGATCAGATCCTTTGTCTCCTCATTGAGCGGACACGCAAGAAAGATCACGTCCGACTCCCGTAGAAGCTGTTCTCTCGCCACGTACTCTCCGATAGCTTTCCCTTCCTCCGTCTCATGCGAACCGCAGGTGATGACCCGCATGCCAAATGCCTTCGCCACGCGCCCGATCGCCTTGCCGGTCTGACCAAAACCAATGATGCCCGCTGTCTTGTGATCCAACTCCACCAGCGGATAATCCCAGAAACAGAAATCCCGTCCTCTGCTCCATCTGCCGTCATGCACCTCGCTGCTGTGGTGCGCCACATGGGAACAAATCTCCAGAAGCAGTGCAAATGCCTGCTGTGCCACTGCCTGTGTGCTGTAGCCCGGCACATTGGTAACCGTGATCCCGCGCTCTGCGGCTGCTTTCATATCAACGACATTGTAGCCGGTCGCAAGCACACCGATATAACGAAGCTTCGGACAGGCTTCCATGATCTCCTTCGTAATGACTGTTTTATTGGTCAGCGCAATCTCACAATCCTGCAGACGCTCCACGACATCCGCGGTCTGATTCTTTGTGTACTCATATACGGTCAGATCTCCAAGTGTCTTAAGCTTATCCCAGTTTAAATCACCCGGATTGCTTGTATGGCCATCTAAAATCACAATTTTCATAATAAATCAACATTCCTTTCTCTCCTCGTAGGAGCAGGCTACCTTCTTGCCGCAAAATGCAATCCCGAAGAATCCGATCTTCGTGATGCCACGATACTCCATCTCTGTGCTGTACTGCTTCTCCCTGATCTGGCTGACCGCCTTCCGGGCAGTGTCAGAAAGTGCCTGCTCGGAAAGCTCCTTTCCTGCCTTAAACTCGATGATATAGCCCATCTGCGTTCTGTCCCGCGGCTCAAGCTGTACATCAAACCGCCCCTCGCCGGACTCCCGGTTCGAGGAAATATAATACCGGTCCGACAGGATCGCAAGCATCCCAAACACCGTGCCGTGATAAAAGTTCTCGTTCGCCGTGTCAAAGGTGCTGGCAGACTGCATCAGATAGGTCTGCAGCGTATCGGTAAAAAGTGCCGTATCGCCGGTTCGCAGTGCCACCTCGAAGTTTCGCAGGACCGATCCGCTGAACAGCTGGTTGTAACTGTCGATGATCTCCTTCCGAAACACGCTCTTGATCTCCCGGTTCGGAATCGCAAGCGAGCAGATCGGATTGTCATTCCACTCACTGATCACCGAGGTCACGCGCAGATATCCCGCCACCAGCAGGAAGCTGCAGATAATATCCGGATCACTGTTGACCTCCGGATAAATAATGTCCGTGTCAATGATCGCCTGAATCTCCTTTCCCTGCAGAAGCAGCGACAGATTCTGATACAGCTCCTTTCCGGCTCCGCGGATCAGCTCGCCAATGATCTCGTTGCCGCTCGTCCGTGACCAGAACGCCTTCGGCTTACAGTTATTATTAAAGTAGTTGATCACAGACCACGGATTGTACACCTCCGTCTCACCAAACACATAGCCGTCATACCACTCACGGATCTGCTCAAGCTTCTCCGGCACCCCGTAATAAGCCGCCATCTGTGCCGCCTCTTGTCCGGTAAAACCGAAATACTCCGCATACTTATCATCAAGGATCGTGTTGACAACCAGATTATTCAGTCCACTGAACAAACTCTCCTTTGCAATCCGAAGGATTCCAGTCAGAATGCCAAACTCAAGGTTCTCATTATCCTTTAATGCAGAGGATAAGAGATTGCGCATAAAGCCGATCACCTCATCGTAGTAATGATGCAGATGCCCCTGCTGGATCGGCGTGTCATACTCGTCAATGATAATGATCGTCTTGCTCTGATAACATGTCGTCAGCATCGCCGAAAGCTTGCCGAGCGCATACTGATAATCCGTGATCTCCGCCTTATCCTCTGTAATATTCTGAAAGAAGCGCCTGTCGTACTCGTTCAGTGCATCCGACTCCAAAAGCTCTCTGTGACGCACAAACTCCTCGCGCAGCGTAAAGCAAAGGCTCTTATACATCGCCTCCCAGCTTGTCTGATGCGCATCCTTAAAGGAAAGAAAGATCACCGGATACTTTCCCTGAAGCTCCCGGTACTTCTCTCCGCAGGTCCATATCTTCTTATCCTTGAAATAGACGGAGGTATCCTCTGTACTCCTCTCAAAAAACGTCCGCACCATATCCATCATCAGCGTCTTGCCGAAACGCCGTGGTCTTGTAAACAAAAAAACCTTGCTGTGGTCGTCGATCATCTGGCGCAGCAGCAAGGTCTTGTCTACATAATAGCACTCGCTGACCACCTCCTTATAGGAAGTGATCCCCACCGGGCATGGCAGCGGACTGTCGCTGTGCTGCTGTGTGCATACTGTATATGATGCCTTCTCCCGCAGAAATTCCGGCTTCTTAACATCCGACGGGATCATCCAGAATCTTCCCGCCTTATATGCTCCCTCCAGGGAACCGTCCGCACATAACTGATTCACACGCCTCGGGGTAAGCCCCCACTGGTCCGCCAAATCCTTCGCCCGAATAATATCCTTTCCCATACTCACGCCCCCATTCATCAATGCCGCCATACAATGACCCATGTCGATCATCGCATGACGGCTCTCTTAGAAAGTGTTCCTGTTCTTCACGTTTCCCAAACAATTTCTTTTATTTTCTATATTATAAATTGTTCTCGGGAAATTTACAAGAAATATTTTGGCATTTTCGGGAAATTTCAGGAAATTTCATTTTGTTTCCCTTATCTTCTTTCAAAGGTTACGAAAACTCTTTTTACATCATCTAAGATATTAAACTTCTCCGCCAGGCTCGGATAGATATCCGCAGCGGCTTTATAACTTATCACTTCGTGCTTTACAACTACTTTCATACTCTCCGATTTCTCAGTAGAATCTTCTTTATAGTTAACCTTGCAGGTAATCTGCGGATCATTCATGATCTTGTTCTTCGTCTCCGCCACAACTGCCATCTCCTTCTCACCCGTATTTATTTCCTCGGTCCAGAGATTGTCATATAATTCATCGGACACCTTCTTCGTGTCACAGATTTCTACAGAGACACCCTTACGGTTCTGGTCCTTTGCTGAAACAGTGTAGGATTTATAATACTTTTCCGTCATACCGGGCTGATTCCCAGTCGTATTGAAGTTCTCAATAAATCTGTCCGATGGCTTATATTCTTCTCCATCAATCACATAAGACATTTTCTTCGGTGTAACAATGCGGAAAAATCCTTTATCGACCGAATAGGTGATCGTGTCCATGTTCTTTCCTTCACAGACTAACGGCGTTTCCACAGCATAGCTGACAACCTTATCCTTATCATTACCGGCCCAGGATTCTCCCTGACAGTCGGACGGATATACAATAAGCTGCTTATCCCCCTGTTTCAGTTCCTTCGTCTCGGCAGCCTTTACCTTTACCACAAAGCCGCTCTCCGTATTCTGTGCTTCCTTAGTCGTCGCAGGTGTGTCCGTTTTATGGGACATGTTATCAAATATCCTGTCCGGCAGATTTCCGAAGCCGATCCCTGCCACAAGTGCTGCACACGCTACCAGTGCAACCGCAGGCTTAAAATAATTTTTCTTTTTCATCATAGGTCTTCCCTCCATTTCATAATTGACTTTTATTTCTTCATCACTTACGGTTGGAGTAAGGGCATGTTGTAAAATCTGATCTAATTCCTTATCCTTCATATTTAACAACCTCCAATTTTGTTTTCAGAATGTCCTTCGCCTTGCGCATCCTGCTTTTCACTGTGTTTTCCGAAATCTGCAGACAGTCCGCGATCTCCCGTATCTTAAGACCCGCAGAATAATACAGGTAGATAACGGTACGGTATTTATCCGGCAATGCCTGCACCTGTCTCTGTACAAGCTCCGTCATCTCCTTCTGCAAAAATGTTTCCTCCGGGTTATCCGCCGGACGTCCTGCCATCCGGTCCCCAGCGTCCTCCATATGCTTTTCGTAACTTTCAAATGCTGCGATCCTGCGTCTCCAGGCAAATTTCCTTCTCTTGTTTTTCCACATAAGGATGGAAACAGAAAGTGCGTAGCTTTTCAGAGAATCATTCTTATTCAATTGGTCCGCCTGCTCCCACAGCTTTAGCATTGTGTCCTGATAAAGATCGTCTCCCTCTGCTGTTCCCCCTGTGTTCATTCTGCAGAATCGGAGAATGTCCTTTCCGTTCTCGGACACAAACCGGTCAAATTCCTGTTTTGTCACTTATCTATTCCTTTCCTCTCACCTTGACGTCTCGGTTAGAACCCTTACACTCTCATATTGTAATAATTCCCGGAAAAGTTCTCGAATTTTAAATTTTTTGAAAGAAATTTTTTTGAAATAAAAGATGACCCATTGTTTCTAAGTCTTCCCATACCTCAAATTAATGTATGCCCATAATATTTCCTATGTCCGGTTATTTAGAAATCATATTTTGCCTGCTAATATATTATAAATCCGTGAGCTATGTCTAAAAAATTGTCTTGTCACTTACGGATTTCGAAAAATCTGATTGCTTTGCTGCTTTGATCTTCGATAAACGCATCCTGCCGTACTCGCCCCAAGGTGGGAATCAGATGTTTCGAAAGGCACTTGCACCCGCCGGTACTTACGCCCCGGTTTTTCAAATGATATAGATAACCCATTGAACATCCGGGGTGTTATGTACCGTTGCGTGGTGCAGTGGTAGCGGGAGCGTGCCGTCCGAAATAGCTGAGCCCACCTATGGGGCTCAGTCGTGCGGATGCGTATTTATCAAAGCATTGCAAAGCAAAGATTTTTCAGAAATCCTACTGATCTGCGTCAATTTTTTAGACATAGCTCACGGATTAACTTATTTTCCGAGGCAAAATGGATATTTTATTTTCCGGACATAAGAAATATTATGGGCGGATCTCTATCCTTGGTATGGGAAGTCTTAGAAGCTTCTATATCAAACGATCATTTCCAGAGCCCCGGCTTATAGCCAAGCTCCTTCGCCATCGCCATATCGGAATCGATCGACATCCCGCCTGTCATCAGAAAATCTCCTGTGATCGCCGCATTCGCCCCGGAAGACAATGCGCGCTTTCCGTGGTCTGCAAGATAAATCCTTCCTGCCGCCAGACGGATCGATGCATCCGGCAGAAGAAAACGAAATACCGCCACAGTCCGGCAGAATTCCTCGTTCGTCATCGGCTTCCGATCCTCAAACGGCGAATCCTTGATCGGATTTAATACATTGACCGGAATGGATTTCACGCCCAGCTCCCGCTCCATCAGTGCAAGCTCGATCCGGTCCTCCATACTCTCCCCGAGATTGATCAGGCACCCACTGCAAAGTGTCAGCCCGGCAGCCCGTGCCGCCCGAAGCGTTGCCATCTTGTCATCCGTGCTGTGTGAGGAGCATACCCCGGTGAAAAATGTTCTTGAGCTCTCCAGATTATTATGAAGTCTGGTGATCCCTGCCTTCCTTAACATCTCACAGTCCTCCTGATCCAGAAGACCGAAGGAACAGCACACCGCAATGCCGGTTTCCTTCCGGATCCTTTCAATATCCTGTACGATTTTTCGGACATCATCCTTTGGAAGTCTCCGGCCGGAGGAGACAAGATCACAGCGCACAACGCCCTTTTGCGCCATGTATGCAGCCTCCTCAAGCATCTGATCCGAGCCGATCAGTGTATGCGGCTTTACCTCTACTTTATCGTTAAAACAGGACTGCGGACAGAATTTGCAGTCCTCGGAGCATTTTCCACCCTTTACATTGATACAGCTGCAGATATCAAACACATTTCCGCAGAAATGCTTTCTGATCTCATCTGCCGCCTGACAAAGCTCGTCTAAATCCGCCTCTGCCAGAGTCATCGCCTCTTCCTTTGTGATCTCTTTCCCGTCCATTACCTTTTGTTTTAATTTCTGAACCATGTCTTCATCCTCCATTTCGCTTTCTATTTTATACAATCCCCGCCGGAATTACAATCAGACCGCTTTTCCCCGGTTTACCGCTCCTCTTCATCACTTTCCTCATACGTCCCTTTTCTCTTGCAAAATATCAGCCGCAAAGGTAAAATTAAATTATCGAAAAGATATTCACGGCTTCAGAAAGGAATGGTTATCATCATGAAACAGACAGTGAACGAAAAGATCATCAATGTGGCAAACGGCAGGCAGAAAGCAGATCTTGTCCTGAAAAATGCCAACATTATAAACGTATTTACGGAGAGTATCGAGACCGGTGATGTCGCGATCGCAGACGGCATGATCGCCGGCATCGGCAGCTATGAGGGTGTGTGCGAGAAGGACATGACCGGCAAATATGTCTGTCCCGGATTTATTGACGGACACATCCATCTCGAAAGCTCGATGGTCGCACCGACAGAGTTTGAAAAGGCGGTGCTTCCGCACGGCACGACTGCAGTGATCACCGACCCTCATGAGATCGCCAACGTTGCCGGCAGCCGGGGCATTGACTTTATGCTCAAATATACCGAGGACATGACGATGGATGTGTTCTTTGTTGTGCCATCCTGCGTTCCTGCCACAGCACTGGATGAATCCGGTGCCTGCCTGGAAGCGGAGGATATTGCTCCGTTCTACAGCAATCCGCGTGTGATCGGTCTTGCGGAAATGATGAATTCCTTTGGTGTTAATCAGGCGGATCCTGCCATCTTAGATAAGATCCACGTCACGCTGGAGCACGGTGGCATTATTGACGGACATGCCCCTCTGTTGTCCGGTCGTGAATTAAACGGCTATGTTGCTGCAGGCATCCGCTCCGATCATGAATGCTCCAATGCAGACGAAGCAAAGGAGAAGTTTGCCCGTGGTCAGTGGATCATGATTCGTGAGGGTACTGCCGCCCACAATCTGGATGCCCTTCTTCCATTGTTTGAGGCTCCATATGCACAGCGGATCATGCTGGTCACCGATGACAAGCATCCGTGCGATCTTCTGCGTGACGGTCACATTGATGCTATTGTCCGTAAAGCCGTACAGAAGGGTGTCAATCCGATCCTTGCGATCAAGGCAGGCACCTTCAACGCCGCAGCTTATTTCGGTCTGAAGGATAACGGTGCCATCGCTCCCGGCTACCACGCTGATATTGCGGTACTCGATAACCTGACTGATCTGAATGTACTGGAGGTTTACAAGGACGGCGAGCTTGCCGCCGAGAACGGCAAAAGTCTTGTTGAATCCTCTGTCCCGGAAATGGTACAGTCCGTGACCGACCGCGTTTACCATTCCTTCCATGTTGATCCGGTTCAGCCGGAGCAGCTTGCCATGGAAGAGCTTGGAGAGCATATCCGTGTGATCGACCTGAACGCTCATGAGCTTCTCACCGCCGAACGGATCGCTGACTGCACCTCACAGTCCGGCTGTGCCGCCGGAGTCAATCTCACCGAGGATATTGTTAAGATTGTTGCTTTGGAGCGTCACAAAAACACCGGTCACATCGGCAAGGGCTTCCTTGGCAGATACGGTCTGAAGAAAGGAGCTGTTGCAACGAGTGTCGGTCACGATTCCCACAACCTTGTGATCGCCGGAACCAATGATGCGGACATCGCCTGCGCCGCCAACCGCGTAATCGCAAACGAGGGCGGTCTTGCCATCGCACTGGACGGACAGATCGTTGCGGATCTGCCGCTGCAGATCGGCGGACTGATGTCCACACTTCCTCTCGAGGAGGTTGATGCCCGTCTGGAGGCCATGAAACAGATTCTTGCAGACTGGGGTATTTCCGGTGAGATTGATCCTTTCATGACGCTGAGCTTTGTCAGCCTTCCGGTTATCCCGGCTCTGCGCCTGAATACATACGGCGTCATTGATGTAAACGCACAGAAGGTTGTGAAGGCTTCCTTCTGATTCTGCAATATAACATAAAAGTCAATCCTACAAACAGTTCCACTTTTGCCGACCCGTTTACAAATCTTTTAAATATGTAACTCAAACTTCGCACACCGATTAGTTGATTGCGCCCATACTATTTCTTATGTCCGTAATGCAAAGATGATTTTTGTCTTAGTTTTTTGAACAACCGTGAGCAGGTGGCATTAAAATTGACGCAGATCAGTAGGATTTCTAAAAAGTCTTTGCTTTGCAATGCTTTG